>ERZ842401.3255-NODE-3255-length-20461-cov-91.791042_pt1 | contig 20461 bp, 16 predicted proteins | sample MGYA00521270_ERZ842401 | MGnify/ENA primary metagenome ERZ842401 (study PRJEB31892, sample SAMEA3878208) | bioreactor metagenome | biome: Moose rumen | place: Sweden | collected 2011-10 | study: EMG produced TPA metagenomics assembly of the PRJEB12797 data set... | reverse complement strand
GTATGGACTATAAGATGCATCTGCGCATCAATAGCGACACGCTGCAGCGTAAGATCATGACCATGTGTGTGGGCAGTGGCCCAGGCTATGGTCAGACACCTAGTGCCGTACCTTATAATGGCATGCTCGACGTGTCTGTCGTCTACCATCCCGAACTAATGCAGCTCTTTGCCGGTCTGTGGCTGTTGCTGACGGGCCGTTTCCTCAACCATCGCAGCGTGCATCCCTACCGCACCCGCGAGGTCATCGTCGAGGATGCAAAACATGCGTTGGTGGGTGTCGACGGTCGTCTGATAGGTTCACCCGTAGGCTCCTATCGCATTGGTGTAGAGCAGGAAGTGATCAATTTCCTGATACCCGATTAACCTATTTTTGAGATTTTTCTGAGCTGCTGTTCGTCCTGGATGGTAATCCTGCGTCCGTCGGTGGCTATGAGTCCCTCGCTAACGAAGCTCGACAGCGTGCGGATGGCATTGCTGGTGGTCATGTTCGACAGGTTAGCCAGGTCTTCACGACTGGGGGCAATGGCCAGTGTCAGTCCGTCATCCTCCGTGCCGAAATTGTCCTTCATCCTCAGGATGGCCTCTGCCAGTCGTCCACGCAGGTGCTTCTGTGTCAGGTTGACGGTATGCTCGTCGGCATGTCCTAATAGCTGGGCCAGGTGTTGGATGAAGTAGAGTGCGATGTGCTGGTTTTCGGCAATGAGCTGTTTGATGACACCGATGGGTATCATGCAGACGGTGGTATCCTCGAAAGCTGCCGCCTCGGTGATGTAGTCGGTGTTGGCCAGTGCGGCACGATAGCCGAAAAACTCGTTGAGCGTGGCCATGCGGACAATCTGCTGGCGACCACCAACACCTTCCTTGTAGATTTTCACCTTGCCTTCCAACAGGCAGAACAAGTGACTGGGCGTCTCGTTTTCATGGTAGATGATGTCATTCTTCCGGTATCGGCGAAGCGTCACGTTATCCGTCAGTAACTTTCGTTGCTCTTCAGTCAGCGGAAGCCACAGCTCGCTGATGTTACGTATGGCTTCTGCGCCATTTTCTGTTCCTGATACCATCTCTTTTTTCCTTCAATTTCGAATGACGCTGCAAAAGTACGAAAAATCTTCAAAAACGATGTCATATTGTCGTAAATTCTCTTCCACAATGTACAAAATTGCGTGTTTTCATTAAAAAAATCCAAATTTATTTTGTTATCACGACAAAATTGCGTACTTTTGAGGAAAATTGTAATCTAAAACGAATTTAAATACCTAAAAAGTAGGAACTATGAGTTATTTACGACTAGAAAAAGCTGTCATGACAAACTTGGAGGAGTCACTCCGTCGTGAACTGCTTCGGACGAACCGTTCGGGAGCCTACAGCGCCTCTACGCTGGTAGACTGTAACACCCGTAAATACCACGGTTTGCTCGTTGTTCCCGTACCTGAACTCGACGATGAGAATCATGTTTTGCTCTCTTCGTTCGACTGTACGGTCGTTCAGCACGGTGCTGAGTTTAACCTCGGACTCCACAAGTATCAGGGCAACAACTACAGCCCGAAGGGTCACAAGTACATCCGTGAGTTTTCTTGTGACGTAGTGCCCACCACGATTTATCGCGTTGGTGGCGTGGTGTTGAAACGCGAGACCATCTTCCAGGCCTATGAGGACCGCATCCTCATCCGCTATACGCTGGAGGATGCCCACTCTGCTACGACGTTGCGATTCCGTCCGTTCCTGGCATTCCGCTCGGTGCGCCAGTTTACGCACGAGAATTCAACAGCCTCTCGCGAGTACCATGAGGTGGACAATGGTATCAAGACCTGTATGTATGCCGGTTATCCCGACCTCTTCATGCAGTTCAACAAGAAGAACGAGTTCATCTTCCAGCCCGACTGGTATCGGGGTGTGGAGTATCCCAAGGAACAGGAGCGTGGCTACGCTTCCAACGAGGACCTCTACGTACCCGGCTATTTTGAGTTGAGCATCAAGAAAGGCGAGAGCATCATCTTCGCCGCATCGACGTCACCTATCAAGAGCAACACGCTGAAGACGGTGTTCCAGAAGGAGCTCGATCTCCGTCAGCCGCGTGACAACTTCTACCACTGTTTGGTAGCAGCGGCTCATCAGTTCCACTATCGCGATCGCCGTAGTGGCAGTTCGCCAGAACACCTTGACGACAGTGACGACCGTTACCTGTTGGCAGGCTATCCCTGGTTCAAGGCCCGTGCTCGCGATACGTTTATCGCACTGCCCGGTCTGACGCTTGCCATTGGCGAACAAGACTACTTCGAGCACGTGATGAAGACTGCCGAGAAGGGTCTGCGCGAGTTTATGGAGGAGAAGCCGCTCAGCGTGAAGATCTATGAGATAGAGCATCCCGACGTACCGCTGTGGGCCATCTGGGCCATCCAGCAGTATGCCAAGGATGCCGGACGCGAGAAGGGCTACAAGATGTATGGCAAGCTGGTCAAGGATATCGTGAAGTATATCGTCGACGGTGGCCATCCCAGCATGCGACTTGATGACAACGGCCTGCTCTACGCCAATGGTCGCGACAAGGCAATCACCTGGATGAACTCTACTGCCAACGGACGTCCCGTCGTTCCTCGTTCTGGCTATATCGTTGAGTTCAACGCCCTCTGGTACAACGCCTTGAAGTTCTGCGCCTCACTCGAGGAAGAGTTTGGCGACAAGAAGGTGGCTGCCAAGCTGGAGAAGCGTGCCGAGCTGTGCAAGCAGTCGTTCATCGACACCTTCCTCAACGAGTACGGCTATCTGCTCGACTATGTCGATGGCACGATGATGGACTGGAGCGTTCGCCCCAACATGATCTTCCCTGTGGCTTTCGACTATTCGCCACTGAATCAGGAACAGAAGAAGAGCGTGCTCGACATCTGTACTCGTGAACTGCTCACACCGAAGGGACTGCGCTCGCTGTCACCGAAGAGTGGGGGATACAACCCCATGTACGTCGGTCCGCAGACACAGCGCGACTACGCCTACCATCAGGGTACCGCATGGCCTTGGCTCGGCGGTTTCTATATGGAGGCTTGTCTGAAACTCTACAAGCGCACCCGACTCTCGTTCATCGAGCGCCAGCTGGTGGGCTATGAGGACGAGATGATGTATCATGCGCTGGGTACCATCAGCGAACTGTTCGACGGCAACCCGCCCTTCCACGGACGTGGTGCGATGGCCTTCGCCATGAACGTTGCTGAGATTCTGCGTACGCTGCAGCTCATGGAGAAATATACGTATCAAAAATAAATAAGGAGGAAACGCTATGAAAGTTTTAATGTTTGGATGGGAGTATCCTCCTCACGTGTTTGGTGGTCTTGCTACCGCTAACTATGGTATCTCACAGGGTCTGCATGCTCAGGGCGATATGGATATCACGCTCTGCCTGCCCAAGCCCTTCGGCGACGAAGACCGTTCGGCATGCAACATCGTGGCCATGAACGCTGTGCCCATTGCCTGGCGTGACGTCTCGGCCGACTATGTTCGCGAACGGGTGGGCAACATCATGGACCCCGACCTCTATTTCCGTCTGCGTGACCACTTGTATGCCGACTTCAATTACATGCACGTCAACGACCTTGGCGCTATGGAGTTTGCAGGTGGTTATCCGGGCAATCTGCATGAGGAAATCAACAACTACTCCATCATTGCAGGTGTCGTTGCTCGTACCCTTGACTACGACATTATCCATGCTCACGACTGGCTGACCTATCCTGCTGGCATTCATGCTAAACAGGTGAGTGGCAAGCCGTTATGCATTCACGTGCATGCTACCGACTTCGACCGTTCTCGTGGTAAGGTGAACCCCACCGTCTACTCCATCGAGAAGAATGGTATGGACAATGCCGACTGCATCATGTGTGTATCTGAGCTGACTCGTCAGACGGTCATCAACCAGTATCACCAGGATCCGCGTAAGTGCTTTACCGTTCACAATGCGGTATATCCTCTGCCCGAAGAGTATCAGGCCATACCGCGTCCCGACCATACAGGTAAGGACAAGGTGGTGACCTTCCTCGGACGTATCACCATGCAGAAGGGTCCTGAGTACTTCGTTGAGGCTGCCAACATGGTGATCCGTCGCACCCGCAACGTACGCTTCTGTATGGCTGGCTCGGGCGATATGATGGACGCTATGATTCATCTGGCTGCCGAGCGAGGCATTGCCGACCGCTTCCACTTCCCCGGATTCATGCGCGGCAAGCAGGTGTATGAGTGCTTGAAAGACTCCGATGTCTATGTGATGCCTTCTGTCTCTGAGCCCTTCGGTATATCGCCGTTGGAGGCCATGCAGTGTGGCACCCCGTCTATCATCTCTAAGCAGTCTGGTTGTGCCGAGATTCTGACCAACTGTATCAAGGTAGACTATTGGGACATCCACGCGCTGGCTGATGCCATCTACAGCATCTGCGCCAACGACTCGCTCTTCCAGTACCTCAAGGAGGAAGGCAAGAACGAGGTCGACCAGATTACCTGGGAGAAAGTCGGTGCCTGGATTGCAACGCTCTACAAACGAACCCTCGGTTGGGAACAGTAAATGTCTAAATAATTAAATTACACAATAAATTGTAAATTGTAAATCGTAAAATTGTAAATTATGAAAACAATTTGTTTATATTTCGAGATACATCAGATTATCCATCTGAAGCGCTACCGTTTCTTCGACATCGGTACAGACCACTACTACTACGATGACTATGAGAACGAGCGCAGTATTACAGACATTGCCAATCGCAGCTACATGCCCGCACTCAATGCTATCGGCGACATGATTCGCGAAAACGGCCAGTATTTCAAGGTAGCCTTCTCGCTGTCAGGTACAGGTATCGAGCAGCTCGAGTATCACGCTCCACAGGTCATCGAGAAGCTCCAGGAGTTGAACCAGACCGGTTGTGTCGAGTTCCTCGCAGAGCCTTACTCTCACGGCCTCTCTTCACTCGCCAACGAGGAGACTTTCGCACTCGACGTGAAGAAGCAGTGTGCTAAGATTGAGGAGCTGTTTGGCAAGAAGCCTACCGTTGCCCGCAACTCGTCGCTCATCTATTCTGACGACATTGGTGGCCAGATTGCTGCTATGGGCTTCAAGGGCATGCTCACAGAGGGTGCCAAGCACGTACTGGGTTGGAAGTCGCCTCACTATGTCTACAACTGCAACATCGCCCCCAACCTGAAGCTGTTGCTCCGCGACGTCGAGCTGTCAGACGACATCTCGCTGCGCTTCAACAATCCCGACTGGGAGGGCTATCCCTTGTTTGCTGATGCTTACATCGACCGCATTGCCCGCTTCCCTGAGGAGGAGCAGATCATTAATATCTTCATGGAGCTCTCTGCCCTGGGTATCGCTCAGCCCCTCAGCTCTAACATCCTTGACTTCCTCAAGGCGCTGCCCGCATGTGCTAAGGAGAAAGGCATCACCTTCTCGACACCCACCGAGATCTGCATGAAGGTGCCAAGCGTAGGCTCTATTGACGTGCCCGACACGCTGTCATGGGTTGACGAGGAGCGCGACTGCTCTTGCTGGCTGGGTAACGCCATGCAGCGCGAGGCTTTCAACAAGCTCTATAGCGTGGCCGACCGTCTGCGTATTGCCGACGACCCACGCATCAATCAGGACTGGGACTATCTGCAGGCCTCTAACAACTTCCGCTTCATGACCACCAAGCCCTCTAACGTAGGACTGGATCGTGGCATCTACAGCGGACCCTTCGATGCCTTCACCAACTACATGAACATCCTGGGCGACTTCATCAACAGAGTCAATGCCCTCTATCCTCCCGAAATCGAGAACGACGAGCTCAACGCTCTGCTCACCACCATCCGCAACCAGGGTGACGAGATTGAGATGAAGGACGCTGAGATTACCCGTCTGAAGGCTCGTCTCGCTAAGCTTGAACCCGAGGAGGAGGCTAAGCCCAAGAAGGCACCTGCTAAGAAGGCTCCGGCCAAGAAGAAGGCTCCTGCTAAGAAAGCTCCTGCAAAAAAAGCAGAGCCCGCGAAGGCAGAGCCCGAGAAATAAGCAATACTTCAACCTCAATAAAATTGAGTTGACCGCAAGTGCACACGGGATGTTCCGTGTGCACTTTAATCAAACGTAAAACAGGAGATATGTACGAAAAACTGAACTATTTGGCATCGGAGCATCGGTATGATGACGAGAGCCTCTATGAACGCTGCGGTCGCAGTGGTGTCCTTTTACCTAAGGTAAGCCTCGGCTTCTGGCATAACTTCGGTGGGGTAGACTCCTATGAGCGTGGTCGTGCCATCACCCGCTATGCCTTCGACCATGGTATCACCCACTTCGACTTGGCCAACAACTACGGCCCTCCCTATGGTAGTGCTGAGCAGACGATGGGCCGGCTGATGGACGACGACTTCCGTCCGTATCGCGACGAGCTTTTCATCAGTACCAAGGCAGGCTATGACATGTGGCCTGGTCCCTATGGCAACTGGGGGTCACGCAAGTACCTCATGGCCAGTCTGGATCAGAGTCTGCATCGTATGCACCTCGACTATGTCGACCTTTTCTACAGTCATCGGCTGGACCCGTTGACACCTCTGGAAGAGACACTCCAGGCTTTAGTAGACATCGTGCGACAGGGTAAGGCGCTCTATGTCGGTATTTCCAACTGGCCCTTGGAGCAGTTGCGCATCGGTGAGCAGTATCTGCGTGAGCACAACGTACCGCTGCTCATCTATCAGGGACGTCTCAACCTGATCGATCGTAAGCCTATGGATACAGGCATCCTCCAGTTCTGCCGAGAGAGTGGGGTAGGCTTCATCGCTTTCTCTCCGTTGGCTCAGGGACTGTTGACCGACCGTTATCTGAACGGTATACCCTCCGACTCCCGTATGGCTAGGGAGCACTTCCTCAAGTCTGACCGCCTGACTCCCGAACTCGTGGCCTATGTGCAGCAGCTTAGAGCTGATGCCAAGGCGAAGGGCCAGACCACCAGCGAGGCAGCCCTACGCTGGGTATTGGCTCAAGAGGGTGTCACCTCAGTACTCATCGGCGCCAGCTCAGTAGATCAGCTAGCCCAAAATCTGAAGTGCATCGACAAATAGTAGCCCTACACATTCTGAAGTAGGCTGATCTATAGCTGTAAATGAAATAATCCCCCGAAATCTCAGGGGATTATTTTCTTTAACTCCATCTACCAGATTCTGATGCGCTTTTTCTTAGGAATGAACAGCTTGCCTTTCTTGATGCCGAAAGCGTCGTACCACTCGTCAATCTGAGGCAGAGCACCATTGACACGGACCATATTTGGAGAGTGGACGTCTTGATTGAGAAGCATGTCCATATACTGCTCGCGGTTGTTGCTTGCCCACACACGGGCCCAGCCGAGGAAGAAGCGCTGGTCGGCAGTCAAACCGTCGATGACCCGATTGTTGCCGGTGTTATGGAGTGCCTGCAGAGCGACGTGAAGACCGCCGTTGTCGCCGATGTTCTCGCCCAGCGTCTGTTTGCCGTTTACCTTCTTGCCGTTCACTACCTCGATAGTCGAGAAGTAGTCTGCCAGACGGGTAGCGCGCTTGTCGAAAGCGGCTTTATCGGCAGCCGTCCACCAGTTGCGCTGGTTTCCCGTAACGTCGAACTGACAACCCTGATCGTCGAAGCCGTGACTCATCTCGTGACCAATCACGCCACCGATGGCTCCGTAGTTCTGTGCGTCGTCAGCCTCGACATCGAAGAACGGCGGCTGGAGAATGCCGGCAGGGAAACAGATCTCGTTGGTGGTGGGGTTATAGTAGGCGTTGATGGTCTGAGGTGTCATGTGCCACTCAGTCTTATCTACAGGCTTGTTCACCTTGCGGTTCAGACCGTCAATCCATTTCCATTCGCTCACGTTGCCGAGGTTCTCGTAGAGCGACAGCTGGTCGTCAATCTGCATCTGGCTGTAGTCCTTCCACTTGTCGGGATAGCCAATCTTGATGTGGAAGTCGGCGAGTTTCTTCTTGGCTTCAGCCTTCGTGGCATCGCCCATCCAGTCGAGGGCATCGATGCGCTGACCAAGTGCTGTCTGCAGATTGCGAACCATCGTGAGCACACGTTGTTTATTTGCCTCTGGGAAATATTTCTCGCAGTACATCTTGCCGATGGCTTCGCCCAGAACACCATTGACCAGCGCGGTGGCCTGTTTCCACAGCGGGTCGTCCTGTGGCTGACCTGTCAGCGTCTGCGCAAAAGCGAAGTATGAACGACGCAGGTCTTGTGTCAGACAAGAGGCTGCACCAGTGATGATGCGCACCTCGGCGTATGCCTTCAGGTCGTCGAGTGGGGTGTCAGCGAGAATCTTCTCTACCTCGTGCAACTGTTCGGGCTGTCCCACCACAAGCTGCTTGAAGGCGGGGAATCCCGTCACCCAGAATACCGTGGGCCAGTCGATGCCGGGGAAGTCGCGCACCAGTTCGTCGTAAGTCATCTTGTGGTAGTTGGCATCGATGTCGCGCAGTTTCACCATGCCGTAACTGGCCCCAGCAATGCGCTTCTCGATGGCATACACTTTTTCAACAAGGTCGCTGGCCTTTGTCTCGTCATAGCCCAGGGCTGCGAACATGCGCTTGCCGTATGCTTTGTATGCCTCGCGCACCATCTGTGTCTGCGGGTCGTCGTTGAAGTAGTAGTCGCGATTGCCCAGTCCAAGTCCTGCCTGCGAGATGCTGACGATGTTGTTGTCGGCATCGCGGAGGTCGGCACCGGCTCCCCAGGCATACATCATCGTCGACTCGCCACGACGGTCTATCTCGGCGGTGACACGCTGGTATTCCTTGCGATCCTTCACGGCACGAATCTTTTCAATGTAAGGCATGATGGGTGCCAGTCCCTGCTCGTTACGCTTCAGTGTGTCCATCATCTGGTTGTAGAGCGTACCAATCTTATAGCCCAGAGAGCCCTTTTCTTGTGGCTTGGTAGAGAACTCCAGAATCATCTCCTGAATCTGTTTTTGATTCTGCTCGTAGAGATCAAGGAAGGCACCGTTGGTCATCTGATCGTCGCGCAGCGGGTGTGTCTTGAGCCAGTTACCGCAGGCATATTCCACGAAGTTGTCACCAGGTTTAACGTCAAGGTTCATGTTTGTCTTGTCGTAACCCTTAAGTTGTTGTGCAGAGGCTGTTGCTCCGCAAATCAGCATCAGTGAGAGGCTGAAGATTTTGAATGCTGTTTTCATTGTTGTATGTGTTTATTTGTCAATTGTTGATTTCATCTAATATGTCCTGAGCGGCATTAACGGCCTTGCGGTGATAGTGGTAGCCGATGAGTCCGCCGATAGCAGCACCTACGAAAATAGGAATTGTCAACAGCCAGGGGTTAACTCCCTCTGGAGCATTTTTCCAGGCAAATTCGTAGCAGGCCCATATCAGGAATGGGATGATGAGGATCGGTGTCACATAATGGAGCCAGTTGTCGTATTGCTTTTTGAACTTGGCCATTACACTGGCTACTGTAGCGAAGTCATCACGCATGAAGTCGAGTTCCTCCACCGGTTTGTGGATGTACCACGTGGCTGCTGCACAGAAAAGAATCATCAGGCAGGTGAAAATAGTGAATGCCGTACTCCAGGCTTGGGTGAGACAATTCAGCGGATAGAAAAACAGGCAGAACACGGCGCATCCATACACCATACGTTTGGTACTGCTGATGTCGCGGTTTCTCTTCTTCATCGCATTACGCAGCAGATGGTCACTGACGATTTCCTGATTATTCAGTTGGTCTTTGAGGATGGCAAACTGATTGCGCATCTCCTCGAAATTCATTTCTTCCATATTACTTGTAATTATTTTAGAGTTTCTTGAGTTGTTCTTTGATTCTGAAGAGTTTCACACCAACGTTCTGGGGAGAGATACCCATGACGGCACCCATCTCGTCGTAGCTCATGCCCTCAAGCCACATCATCACCAAGGCCCTGTCGACCAAGCCCAGGCGTCCGATACGCTGGTGCAGCTGGCGCACTTGCACGCTATTGGCATCGCTGTCCTCGAAGAAGTTCACGTTCATCGTCAGAGGCACTTTCTTCGCCTCCTTCTTTTTCTTGCGCTCCTGCAGAAGACATGTGTTCAGGGCCACACGATAGATCCACGTGCTGATCTTACTTTCTTCGCGAAAACTATCAATGCCTTTCCACATGTTGATCAGCGTCTCCTGGAAGAGGTCGTTCACTTCTTCTTCGTCATGCGAGAACATGTAGCATACCGTGTAGATGGTGCTCTTGTGTTCCTTTACCAGACGGGTGAAAAATTCATCATTCTGTTTCATCTTTCTTCTTTGTTTTTTACCGTTAGATGCAACTACTAACTAAAAAATTACAAGCATTAGCACTTTTTTTTATTCCATTCTATTTGCTATGAATCAAACACCCCTCTTGAATTGCTGCGAAGGGGGCGATGCAGTCGAGTTCTGTCTCAATCATAGCAGATGTGCCGATAACCATGTGTTCGTCTAGGAAAGCGCTCGACCTTTGGTCGCTTGCAAAGCAAGAACTCTTGCATTCATTCGCTGCCTGCGCTGTCAACGACAGGTAGTCGCGATTGAACTGCTGTATGTCATCGGAGAAAGGAATGTCGCAGGAGCTGATGCCTCCCTTGCTATTCTCTACAATGACGTTGATGGCAAGCCTGTCGTAGCGATACAACTTGCCGTTTATAGGCAGCGTATAGAACTCATCCACCTGGCTCGCCGCCTTACCTACGCACCAGCACATCAGCACGGTGAATTTCATTCCGCTCTTTTTGCTGACCTTTACCAAGCGGCTAACATCCAACGTCTTCACCAATGTCACCATCGGCATGGGCGATGACATCCACATACGGAATGCTTCAGCACGATTACTCTCTTGAGGGTTGATTTCTCTCTTCATCTCCTTTTCATCATCACGAGTTCGGCATCTGTGCCATCTTTGCCATACTCACTCACAAGGATGTAATGTTCGTCGCAGGCGATTCCGAAGCAGCGGCCATCGCCTTTTTCAATCTGGGTACCCCAATAGCTGGCATTATCATCGAGAAGCTTCACCATGTTGCCATTTACGGGATATGCCATATTCACGAACGAGCCCTGTAGTACGAAGAGGTTTTCAACGTGAGGCATGTCCTTAATGCCAAGGGCATTGATTTCTTCGATAAGTTGCTGCTTTAGGGGCGAGGTGGCATGCGGCAGTTCCTCTGCAGGCAGTTGCCAACGCTTCAGGCTGGGGTAATACTGAAGGAGCATCAGTTTGTACTCTTCACGGGTGAGGTTCTGCCCCGTATTCTTGTTGTATTCATCCACAAACTGGGTACAGAACTCTGCCATTTCCTCCATCGTAAAGTCGCCCGTGAAGGCTCCGTCTTTATAGCAGTAGATACAATACTCTTCGTTCTTACTGCCATCGGCATTGGTGCCGAGAACATCGTCAGTAAGTGGCATTCCGCAACTCTGACAGAATCGCATTTCTTTTTCCAAATTATTCACTTTTTCTATTATAGTAAATTTCATTCTTTTTGCAATCTTATTCAACAAACGATCCTATTTCTATGAGGTTCCCATCAGGGTCAGCAACGTAGCAAGTGCGCTGTCCCCATGGTTCTGTTGTCGGAGGGAGAACGGACTTCGCACCATGGTTCAAGGCATTTAGATACTCTATGTCAACATCAGCGAAAGTTGGCACTTCTAGGCTCAACTCCATTGTTCCATTTAGTCCTTGAGGATATTGGAACTTTTTTGATACCATCTGCTCAAAGGCATCTCGAGGGAAGAGTATGATTCTGTTATCGTCGAGGAACATTTCTACGTTTGGCTGTACGCCATCCCATGATGTGGTAAAGCCAAAGGCCTTCGTATAGAACTCAACTGTAGCCTTATTGTCGTTGGTAAACAATCCAACGGTGTTGAACTTAAATCGAGGCTGTGCCTCCAATGGCATCATAACGCCACATTGGTAGTCTGGCGACTGGATGTCTGTACCTTGATACCACTCCATGCAGCAGGAATTCGGCGCCCATTTGTGCTCAGGATGGGCGGGCAACCACTCCTTATGGAACTTTGTGTACTGCTCCTGGAAGGCTTTCATGCCTCCTTCGAAATGCATCTTCAGCCACTTTCCGCTATGAATGGGGAAGAGTTGCATTCCTGCAGGCACTTCTCCACCTTTATAAATACCGCCAATGACGTAAGTAAAGGTGTTTTTACAGCGAGCACCGAAATTAGTTTCCCAACAAGTAGCGCAATTGTGATTGGGAATGTCGCAGGTACAGAGCCCGAACTCGCCAACACCATTGTCGATGGCGGCCTGCTGAAAGGCATTAGGCGCTTTTTTTTCTATAAAGACGGGGTTGATAATCATTTCCACATACTCACCCCAAAACTTAGGGCATTCTTCTTTTGCCTCGTTAAAGGCAATCTTCTTGGCCATGCCAATAATCTGCACATCGTGCAATTCAATAATCTCGTGTTTCATTTCTTATAATACTTTCTTAAATCCAGGAATCATCTTGACCATCCATGTCATGAGGAAGGACAGGATGGTGGTGGCGATTCCGATGAAAAGGAATTTGCCAAATGCTCCCATCCAGATGCCGTCAACCGCATTCTGCAAAGCTATCATCAGCAATAGATGGACGATATAGGCTCCGTAAGCCTGAGCGGCGCACCACTGCCAGAACTTGCTGCTCCAGCTACCGCACTCACGAAACAGCCAGAGCAGTCCGAAACTAATGAACACGCAAAGTAAAGACTCGTAGATGCCGAACCACTCAGTTACAAAGTCATTCCACTCACCACCATCACGCAGATAGATGCCTAATGCTAACAAGCATCCTATCACAAGCGACAGGATTCCCGTGGCTTTGGACATTCTCTCAAGCCAATGAAAGCGACTGGCCAGAATGCCGATGACAAACATCATTACGTATTGCAGATAGTGGGCTGGTTCCATTGGCAGCGGGATGATGCCAAAGGGCCAAATCCAATGATCCTGCGGAGAAACCTGACGGATGAAATAACTGCCAATACCCATGATGCCACCGAATATCAACAGCCCGATGATGGTAGGCTTCGACGAACACTTACCATCGATGGGTTTGCATATCAATCGTATCAGGGCATAGATCAAACAAAACACAAGCAGACTTTCAATATACCACATGTGGCCAATCTCTAATTTACCTGACAGCACACTCAGCAATCCACCCATTACCAACAGGGGTATGCCCAGGCGTATCAGTTTCTTTTGGACAAATACCGAGGTTCCCTGTTTATCGTAACTCGCAGGAACGAAATAGCCGGAGATGAGAAAGAACAGTCCCATGAAGAAGGCTGCATTCACTGAGAAGAAATGCCATATCCAAGGCATTACCTCGGCAGGATTACTGGGCGTATAGGCCCAGCCACCCCCATCGCCGTATGCCTGACCTGCATGGTGGAATATCACCAGCACCGTCAGGCATACTTTCAGATTGTCCAGATATAAAAGTCGTTTCATTAGTTTGTCCGTGATAATGTAAATTGTAGCGGCTTGTCAAAATGACGGCGTGAATAGTAGGTGACAGAAGGATGCTTCAGATTCATCACCATCGTCCAGGCTGTGCCAAGGAAACCTTCTCTTTGTGGTTGGGATACAGCCTCGATGGCTTCAGTCAGTTGCTTTTCGCTCATCACGCCACCCGTCTGACCATATCGTTGGCATAGACGCTCATAACGGTCGTCACCTTCTATTAATCCGACATTACGCTTTTGCTCACAGAGGTAATGGTTAGCTACGGCAGGTGATTCTGTTACCACCATTTTATTATCTACATATTCTACGACCACACTCCTGCCTGAAGCATCGGCTATGGCATAATGACGGGCATATCCCATTTCCGAGTGCATATCAATGTCATTCAGCAGCTTCAGAGCTTCGTCAACATTAGCTGCATGATTAAGCAAATAGCGGATAGCAGTAGAGGTCAGCAGGTCGGGCTTGCTGGTGTGCTGGTGTGTCTGGATGGAGTCGCCTGCCGTCAGGTCGGCTATGGCCAGCCCTTTCTCGTTGATGCCGTCAAGGGCACAGAACAATCCTGCCAATGCCATATACTGGTTCTTGAATCCCTCGGGCTTGTAGCCCTCGCCGAAATTGTAGAACTCCACGTTGAAAGTGGCGATTGACTCATAGCCGTGAGTGGGGATGGTATGCATAATGACACCAATGGCCGATGGGTAATCGAAATTGCGTCCCATTAAGATGTCACCGTCGGGAGTGGTGGCAGTTAGTGCCGAACAGCCGAAATCTGCTTTCTTGGTGGTTATCTCCCCATTGTAATGCCCCCTTGACAAGAAGTCCATTACATAGTTTACCAATTGATCTGTTGTTTCGCAGCCGCCACGATTCATCAGTTCGTCAAAGCCGTCGTCGCCCTCGTACTCCATGTAATACATACCTTCGTCGAGTTTCTCACACGACATGGCGCCCTTTACCAGCGAGCCAAACTCCATCCAAACTAACACACCAGCTACGACAAGTAGCCCCAGAATGCTGAACAGCGTGATTCTTAATACTTTCTTCATTGTTTGTCTTATTTGTTTCGTTTCTTGTTTGACGTTGCAAAAGTACAAATAGTTGCGGAATGAGCCAAATTTTAGGGATGGATTGCAACGCCGAAGGGACATATTACATTCTTGCCTTTTGCTTCTCTCCGGCACCAGAGCCACGATACTTAGAGCGTGCCTCGTTGAACTTCCAGGTAAGGTCAAGCACAAAGGTGCGACGGGCAGGATTGTGCGTAGTCAGTTCTCGATAACCGAAGACGATGGCATCGGTCTTGTTGGTGTGGAAGATATCGCTGCAACGGAGGTCGAAGGTGAGTGTACCCATACGCTTTAAGTTGAGATCATGCTGCAGTCCTACGTTGGTGAAAAGGCGAGTGCTGGTCATGCGGAAGTTGTTGTAATCGCCCTTCGAATTCCACTGGAGTGAGGCGTTGAGCCGGAAACCGTATGGCAATTCGATGTCGTTCTGCCAACCAAGAATAAACCAAGGATGGTTCAACGTGATGGTGGAGCCATCGGCCGTAGGCGATTTGAAATCCTGCAACTGAGTGATGATAGTCCACATAGGATGCCAGCAGCCGATGGTGGGGCGTGCTGTCAACTGGATGCTGAACTTGTTGTAATCCTCCCAGCTGTTGATGGGGCGCACAAGGCTGACAAGGGGATCTTCAGAACCAGGGAAAGGCTCTGTCGACATGGTGAGGGCATCCTTCACGCGGCCATAGTTCAGCGTCAGGTTCGCCCATTTATAGGCTGCATTGAACACTAGGCTATGGGTATAAGTCGGCAACAGATAAGGATTACCGCTCTGGTAAGTATAGCGGTTGACATAAACCGTCGAGCTGGTCAGATTAGCATAGTTTGGACGCTCGATGTCACGACGATAAGAGAGCGAGAGTTGTGCCTTGCCTACAGGGGCAGAGATGACCGCCGTAGGGAACCAGTCGCTATAGTCGCGGCAGACTTCATCCTCCTTCTTACCGAAGTTGAAGTAGTCGTTTGTCAGATGCTCATAGCGCAGTCCTACCTGTGCATAGACTTTGCCAAAGGAGCGGCCATACTCCAGGAAGGCTGCCGATGATTTCTCATTGATCTCTGTATCGGTGGTCTTCACAGGTACATAGTCGGTGGCTGTAAACGAGTAGGCGTCAGTCCGATGGTTATAGCTATATTCGCCACCCAGAGAGAGATTTCCTTTCCATACAGGATAGGAGAGGATGAGTTTTGTGGCCCAGAAGTTGTTGCCGCTGAGGGTGTTGCTGTTGATGGCGCGGACTGTCCCGTAGGAAACACCCTCGGTCGTCAGATCCGGTGCTGGATTGGTGATTTCCGTCGTGCTGCCAGGAGTCTTCGTGTCATCGAAAAGGCCGTCGATGTTGAAGTCGATACCCAGTTGTCCCACCTTACCATTATAATAGGCATTGAAGATGTGCTTGCTGAAACTTTCATCCTGCCAGATGCGACTTTCCGATTGCTCTGTATACCTACCATTCTCGTAGTTGACAGTATAGAATGTGCTATTAAAGTCGCTGCTGGGGTGGCGGTCGTATTTATAGAAGGCACCGAAGCTGTGGTTCTCATCGACCATATAGTTTAGCTGCAATTGCGGTGAATAACCCTTCCAGATGCTCTTCGATTCCTGCGAGTTGTTGCTCTCGATGTAATCCGGACCGACATAATAAGTCAGCTCGTGCTCCTGCAACGATTTCGCATGACCATAGCGTCCTGCCCACAGCGAGGCGGTAATGTCGAGACCGCCTGTGCGGTAGTTCACATCCAGGTTGTTCGTCAGCGTGTGACCATACTGGTATATGCCACTGAAATAGTCCTGAAACGAGAAACCTTCGCCCTGTGCCTTCTTTAGCGTGATGCGAACTACGGCTTTGGTCGATGCCTTATAGCGGGCACCAGGGTTCTGAACTACATCTACATGCAGTATCTGGTCGGAACGCAGGCGAGAGAGTTCATTCAGATCCTGCACCCGTCGGCCATTGATATATACCTCAGCATCGCCACGTCCCAGCACCGTTACACTACCGCCGCGTTCAGTCTCAATCGATGGAATCTTTCCTAAGGCATCGCTTACGGTTCCGGCTTTCTCCAAGATGGTTCCAGCCACAGTGGTACGCATGGCATCACCTTTGGCATGTGTCTTGGGCAGCTGACCTTTTACTACAACTTCGCTGAGCAGTTGCGTGTCCTCCTTCATCTGGATAGTCAAGTCCTGACCTGCCTTTATATATAAGGTTTGATAACCCACGCTGGTCACCTTAAACAGGCCCTCGTTAACATCCGTCACAATCTTAAACACACCGTCAATGTTCGTCATGCTTCCCTGAACAAAAGCAGAGTCAGGCAGCGACAGAAGTACCACGTTTACAAAGGGCATCGGCTCCCCCTTCTCGTCAATCACCCGTCCGCCCCAGTCTTGTGTCTTGGCCTGGGCTGTCATTGTCATCACCATTGCAGCCATTAGTGCTGTGAATCTTAAAAACATTCTTTTCATATTAATCATCATTTAAACTTATTTGTCATATTTGGCTTTCAGCCTTATTCTGTCGCTCGGCAAAACTCAAGCTTGTTTTTGCTCTCGCTGCTCCATCATTTGACGCTGCAAAATTACAAAGAGTTGCAGAAACTACTGCATAAGTGGGATATTATGCAGGAGTTTGTGACGAATGGTGTGATAAACGGTAAATCTGTGACGAATGGCGTGATTCAGTGACGAACTGTCTATCTACTTACGAATCAAATGCCCTTCCTGTATAGCTCCGAAGAGGGCGATACTGGCAATTATCCATGCTACAGGGATGAAGTATGACTGCCCGATATTCATCATGCCGATAAAGAGAAGGAAGCCTGTCAATTTGTTGGCTTGGGTGTGTAAATATTCAATCCTATGTTTTACCACATACGAGCAGATGGCACTAAACATTTTTACCAGCGCAATAAGCCCTATCATCATCCACAGCATAGCAGGCAGTTTCAGCCAAGGGAACAACTTATATCCTACAGCCAAGACAAACACGAAGTCTGCCAAACCATCCAATCTAGCTCCGAATTTACTCTCCACGCCCCACCGCCTTGCCAGAAAACCGTCAAGTGTATCCGTCAACCCTGCTATCAGGTAAATCATCCAGAAGGTCACAGTTATCGCATCCACCAAGAGCAAAGGCAGACACAATATGATTCGTGATACTGATAGGAGATTCGGAATTTGTTTCATTGCTTTTTAAGGCCAGGATAATAGCACCACGCTAAAAAGGCTGGAATGACGGATGAGATGAATCGAAGCCAATTGAAATCCAATATACAAGCCCAGCCTCCTGCCAACGCACGAAGGCTGTAGAGCACAATGATAACGATAATGGCTGTGCGAGTCAGTGGGAGTCGATGGATGTCGCCTGAGGCAGAGAGGGCATAAAGTCCTGCTAAGGCAAAGGCCAAGGCGAGGCAGACTGTCAGAGCATAAAGTATCCATACATGGCCAAACACCATGTTATGCATCACGTCTTTGATGCCGTATGCATCGAAGGCTTCATCCAAAGCAAAGAGACAACCGAGATGTCCTATGGCTATGATAAAGTGGAGAATAGCTCCGAGTCGTAATTTTTTTTCATTGTATTCAATCCACAGAATGCAATCATGTTATTCATTTCTTTCTCCATGTTACTTTAGTTTGCCGCATTCCCGAGCTGCGCTCGTCCATTCCCGCTGACGCGCCTACCCGTTGCCTTTCCCGTAGCCTTTCAGAATTCTGCTTCTGACACATTTCACGGCGGGTTTGTAATAGTCAATCTCCATCGCTTCAAGCGTGCGTTTCAGTTCATCCATCAGCTCAGGATAGAATTTGCACATGCGGAAGGTGAGTTTCATGCAGACCGACTGAATGCCAGGATACTCCTCGACATCCATCATGTGCTCGAAACAGAAATCAAGGAAGTCTGTCCGCAAATCTTCCTCGTTCAATTCCAATCGCTCAACGATGTTCAATGACAATCGCCTGACGGACGAATTTTCTGTCAGCATGGCCTGGTCTATCAGTTCGTTGAGTATAACTTGAAGTTGTGATAACTCTTCTTTACTGGCCTTAGTCAGTCCCCACAAGGCACTCCTTGCCACGCGGTAATCCTGACTGAAGGCATACTGACGAGCAAAGCCGAGGAAGTCGCCCATAGATTTCACCTCTTGGTAAATCTCCTGTGCGCCTCCCTCGCTAAACGTCTGTCGTAATCTCTCGCTGGTTATCGCCATATCTTTATTCAGGTTTTGCCCAGAACAGGTCTGAGTCGGTAGTGGTGTCGCAACCTTTCCAATTTGGGCTGCTGTAACCTGTTGGGTATAGAACGAAATCACTCTCTTTGGGATTCTCGCGATAATCGCTCTCTGGGTTGAAGCGGCTTATTTTCTTGCAGGCAAAGAAGTAGAGATTCTTGGCCATATAATATTCCAGATAATACTCCTTGCTCTGCTGGTTCTGATGGTTCCAGTTGGCGGTCTCGCAAAGTACCAGCGGGAGGTCGTTTCTCAGTCGATCGCGTACCTCTGCAATACCCAGCATATTGCCATTCTCGTCCATCACCCAAGCATCCATCGTAGGATCGATCCAGATCCACTTCTGCAACTGGCTTGACCATACGCTGTTGATCACATGGCACTCGTGGTCGTTAGGATCGGCTGGCAAGCAGGTAACATAGCGGGCAGGAATGCCTAAAGCCAGATACATCTCGCAGAGAGAGATGGCCAGCTGGCGGCAGTTGACACCCTTGCCAGTAGTCTTTACATAATTATAAAGGTCGATGGCGTCCATCTCGGCAAAGGCACGGTGATTGCCATCGTGAGGCATATTGTCGTGAACAAAGTGCAGCAGATTGATAATCTTCGACATCTCATCGCCCTGACCTGCCACAGAGTCGAGCTTGAAATACTCGCGAACCATACACAGGTTCTTCGACTCGTTGGTCTGATAATGGAAAGGATTCTCCACTTTTACAGAATCCTTAGCGTAAGGGCCTGCCTTTTTGAGAACGCTAAGTGGCTGTCGGTCCTTGACAATCTCCAATAGCGCCTTATACTTCTTATCTTTGCGCAGCGTCTTGAGGTCGTTGTCGTTAAGCATGTTGTTGTAGTCCTTATAGCCGTTATTTACAGACTTCTCCAATGCTTGAAGCGCCTGTTTCTTCTGACCAGTGAGGGCAAGGCAACATGCCAAATCGTACTGATACATACCTTTCGACTCTTTGATAAGGTTTTCAGGGATTTCTGTATCTTTATGAATGGTTGTGGTGTCGAGGATATTTATCAGCGTCGTAAGTGAAGTGATTGCTTCCTTATATTTGCCTTCCTTGAGACAATTCTTATAAGTGGTCTCATTCATAGCCATCACCACCTGGAACTCCATCAATCGCTTCTGCTGGGCTTGGGCGTTCATCACAAACATAAACGTCATGGCAACCATGACCAATGCTTTCTTTGCTAAATTCTTAGTTTTCATACTTATCATGTTTTAATTAGTATTCCATTTCTTTTTCCGTCCATGCTTCGCCGTCAATCAGATAGGTATCTGTACCTGTAATCTTAAACCCAACGGACTCATAGCAATGGAAGGCTGATGGGTTGTTGTCGAATACACCGAGGGTTATCTTCTTTGCCCCGAATTCATTCTTCGCTCTCTGAATGGCCAGTTGCAACATCTGTTTGCCATAGCCTTTGCCTCGCAGATTGTCATCGACGATGACGAATCCAAAGCGAATGACAGTCTTCGAGGAATCTGGATAGCGAAGCATAATGTGGCCCTCGATTTTTCCCTCGTCGTCGATGGCAGTAAAGGGGAAGATGTTGTCTGCTGCGTATTGTGCAACCATCTCCTCTGGTTTCGGCGGAAACGCAGGATACCTGTCTGCACTCCACTTCCGGAATGCAGTCCTGTCCTTTATCCATGAGAGGATAA
>ERZ842401.3254-NODE-3254-length-20462-cov-4.765130_pt1 | contig 20462 bp, 20 predicted proteins | sample MGYA00521270_ERZ842401 | MGnify/ENA primary metagenome ERZ842401 (study PRJEB31892, sample SAMEA3878208) | bioreactor metagenome | biome: Moose rumen | place: Sweden | collected 2011-10 | study: EMG produced TPA metagenomics assembly of the PRJEB12797 data set... | reverse complement strand
TTATTGGCAAAATCTTCCCCGCCCTCAAGGGGTGGGGATTTTTATAGATAGCATATCCTCCTATCCTCCTACTCTCTTACCTTCCGCAATTCCTATCAAGGGGGTGGGGATTTTTATAGATAGCATATCCTCCTATCCTCCTACCTTCCTACCCTCTTACCTTTCGCAATTCCCATCAAGTGGGTGGAGGATATCTTATTTGTCGAACTTATCGTCTTAATGTCAAAAAACTTATTTTTATAGCCAGCCTACCCTCCTCCCTTTCTATCTTCTTAACATCTTATTCTTCTGCTTTTTTATCTTCTGATGGAGGTTTGAAGTAATTAAGTATGCCAAGGGCTATTCCTTTTGCTATTTTGCGCTGAAAATACGGTTGTTCAAGTTTTGCAATGTCATCAGGATTTATCATATATGCAGTTTCAACAAGTACGCTTAACGCTTCCGTATTTCTTACGACTGCGAAGCTTTCTTGATGAATTCCGTCATTATTTGTTTCTGCAATTTTGTTTACAGACGATAAAATATTTTCTGCAAGCGGTTTTGCTTGATCGTAGTAGTAATATACGCTTGTACCTGAATGCTCATTTGGGTTTTTGCTATCGATTGTTGCATTTGCATGTATGCTTACAAAGATTTGGGCATCATTGTCATTTGTGATTTTTACTCTGTCATAAAGACCGAGATAGCTGTCGTCTTCTCTTGTCAGAATAACATTTGCTCCAAGATGTATAAGCTCTTTTTGAAGGTATTTGGCAATTATTAAATTGATATCTTTTTCTTTTGCACCCGAACATCCGATTGCACCTGCTTCGCTTCCGCCGTGTCCTCCATCAATTACAATTGTTAATTTATCAAGCGGTTTTATCTTTCCGATTTTAGGAAATTTTCTTATTTTTAGAACCAATTTGTCGCCTTCATAATAACTTTTGTAACCTATAAGTTTATCTGAAATATGTGGTTTAATACTAAATGCGCCTTTTGAATTTTTTAGATTAAAAATTGTAAGCTTAAACGGATTTTCCTCAATTTTATAGGGAACTTTTTTCATAAGATAAAATTCATAAGTATCAAAATTTTTGTCTTCACATTTTCTGTAATCGAAAACTGTTGAAAAATCCGTATCTTCATCTTGCGTTAATTCTACGGAATTTTTGTCTATCCATCCAAATTCTTCGTTTGATAAGAAAACTTTGTAAAATCCCGAATATTCACCTGATAAATAAACATTTACACCCTTTTGAAGATGCGACATTCTGTTTATACCGTAATTAACAGGCGTTGAACGAAGCGGGGTATTGTTGGAATTTATATATCCGTATTTTAATTCATCATATTTTATATACTGAGGCGGATTTTGATTTTCAATATTTTTGGGCACAGTTATTTTGTATTCTTCTTTGTTATCTCGTCCAATGATAACAAAGATGTTTTCGCCTGAATTCAATTTCACTGTATGCGCAAAATATCCGAGGTCATTGGTTTTGACAATTTGCCCGTTTATTTTTAATGTTTCGTTTTCATCAGTGTGACCGATAAAAAAACTTGACGGAGAATTTATAGTAACGGATTTTTTTGCCGGATAAACTATTTGGTAAGCATTTGCAGAATTTATGCATAATAGTGTAACAAAAAGCAAAAATATTTTTTTCATAACATATCCCCTTTATTAATTTTACATATTTTCAGGATGCGCAGAATTTGAAGTTATTATTTCATAATATTCATTTTTGTCAATGTTAACACCCATTGTCTTGGTATCGCACAACGGTTTCTTTTTTGATTTTGATTTCTTTTTTATGTTTTTTATAAAACTAAATTCCATAGCATTTAATATAGCATAAAATTTTACAAAAAACTTTATTTATTGTATCTTTAAAGTATGGAAAAACAAATTTCCGATAAGGTAATAAACAGATTAACTTTATATCATTGTATATTGTCGGATTATATAGAGCAGGGCAAAACCTATATCTCAAGCGGACAAATTGCCCAACTGTTGAATATTGATGATTCTCAGGTTAGAAAAGATATAAATATGCTCAACAAATCCGGTAAGTCCCGTGTAGGTTATATTGTAAAAGAATTAAAAGCGTCTATTGAAAAAACTTTGGGATTTGAAAAGACCAAAAAAGCTTTCATAATTGGTGCCGGGAATTTAGGCTCTGCGCTTGCTAAGTATGACAATTTTTCTGATTACGGATTGAATATCCTTGCGTTATTTGATAATGATAAAAGCAAAATCGGAAAAACAGTTAATGATAAAATTGTTTTTGATATTTCAAAATTAGAAAATTTAATTCAAAAATCAGGGGTGGAAATTGCGATATTAACTGTTCCCGCTAAAGCTGCCCAAGTTATGGCAAATTTCCTTGTTCGTGCAAATATTAAATATATTTGGAATTTTACCCCGAAAGTTTTGGATGTCCCAAATGGAGTTCAGGTTTGGAATGAAAATCTTATGGGAAATTTTTTACAGTTCACGTATATAAATAAATAAATAAGGTTTGCACCTCATCGAATATTATGGTATAGTAAAATCAAAAGTTATAAAAAATTAAGGATTAATTAATGAAAAGACGAGCATTTATCAGTGTTTATGACAAAGCGGGAATTGAGGATTTTGTAAGAAATTTAATCGAAAAATTTCAATATGAAATTGTAGCTTCGGGTGATACTTATACAACCCTATCAAATGCGGGAATTGAGGTTATTAATATAACCGAATATAATGAATCAAATTTTCTTACCAATGACTATAACGTTATTGGAGAAAGAATTTTGGCAGGAATTCTTGCAAACAGCAGTGATATAAGAGAGTTAAATCAGCTGGAAGCCTTCACCGTAAAAGAATTTGATACGGTAATTGTTAATTTCAAACCGTTCAAAGAAATTGAAATGAAAACTTCAAATATTGATGAAATGATTTCTGAAATAGATATAGCGGGAGTTACGCTGTTGAGAGCTGCCGCGAAAAATTATAAAAATGTAACCGTTATAACAGATAAACTTGACTATTATCTGGTAATGAATTCAAATGAATTCGGAAGGTTAAAACTTGCAGCAAAGGCTTTAAAGTATGTTTCCGAGTATGATAGAGCTATATGCTCCGCTATGCTGACTGAATCCGGTGAAGATAATTATAAGGGATTTTCGTTAGAAAAAATTACCGATATGCCTCATGGTGAAAACCAAAATCAAAAAGCTTCAATATACCGCGGTTCCGTGATGGCTGATTTTAAAGTTGAGAGTGATAACGAATTATCATATAATGATATCTTAAATATAACAGAAGCTGCAAATATTGTATCAGAATTTTACGATGTATCATCTGTCGCAATCGTAAGGCATACAAAACCTTGCGGTGTTGCAATCGGAAAATCTGTTTATGAAGCATATACAAAAGCTTTTGACTGTGATCCTATGAGTGCTTATTATGGAACGGTAGCTTTTTCAAAAACTGTTGATGTTGATACGGCCAAGCATCTTAATTCAATGTCGGTTGAAGTTGTTCTTGCCCCTGACTATGAAGAAGAAGCTTTGGAAATTTTAAAAGAGACACAGAATCTTAAGATTGTAACACTTAAAACAGCTTTAAAAGATTATAAAATGATGCACCTTGAAGAAATTACCACAACACCTTTTGGGGTGTTAGTGCAGGAAAAGAATGACAGCGAACTTGCACCCGATATGTTTAAGGTTGTATCAAACGAAAAACCTACGGCAGAGCAGATAGAAGATGCCGTATTTGGCTGGAAGATTGCAAAATATGCAAAAACAAATTCCGCGATTGTTGTAAAAAATTTAAAGACAGTTTCAATCGGACAAGGCTATACAAATGCTGTCGTTGCAGTTGAAAGTGCGCTGAATGCCGCTGCTGATATGGCAAAAGATGCAGTGCTTATTACGGATTGTCCTATTCCTGCCGAGGATTGTATTTATGCGGCAGTTCAAAACAGAATAAGTTTGATTATTCAACCGGGCGGGGTGCCAAAAGATCAACAAATCATTGAAATGGCTGATAAATACGGAATTTCAATGATTACAACCGGAATTAGAAATTACACACATTAAGAAGGTTAAAATAATGGAATTAAAAAGTTGGGAAGATTATTTTTTGGATTTAGCAAAGACTTGTGCCAGCCGTTCAAATTGCCTTAGAGCTCAGGTTGGTGCGGTTATTGTCGGTGAAGATAAAAAAATAAAAGCAACAGGTTATAACGGAACTCCGTCAAAGGTGGAATCGTGTTATGAGCGTGGTGAATGCTATAGAATTAAAAATAATATAGAATCAGGCACACGCTACGAAACCTGCCGTTCAATTCATGCGGAACAAAATGCCATAATCCAAGCAGGGCAAGACAGATGTAAAGATGCTACAATGTATATATACGGACACAGTATGATTTGTATTCTATGCAAAAGGTTTATTGTTCAAGCCGGAATTAAAAATGTTGTACTAAAAAAAGATGACAATTCCCCTATTTTGCATGTGACGGTTGATGATATAAGGCGGGAATTGGAAGAACAAGTTTAAACAAATATAAACTTTTTTTCCAAATAGTGGCAAAAAAAAATTTTCCCGTGTATTATATTATACACATCTTATATTCTATTGGAATTAAATAATGCAATCACTAATCGATAAAGATTTAAGTTCAAACGACAGAATACTAAAACCGGATTTCAATTCCAAGACGGGCAGAGAGTTTCTTGCGTTTTACCTCCAAACAAAATTTAAGCAGATACTTGCAAATGACAGAAAACATGAAAACCCTGTTTTTATTGAAGTAAACGAAAGTTTTATCCCAAAATTTACCAAAAGGCTTATAAATAATCCTAAAAAGCATCTTTTGATTGGTATAACAGGAGCTTCAGCTTCGGGTAAGTCAACTATTTGCAGACAGATAAAAAGTGTTATTGAAGAATTGGATATGCCTGTTGCCGTATTGAGTACAGATAATTATTTTAAAGATATATCGCAGTTGATTAATAAATACGGTTCATTTGATAATGTAAGGGATAGCGGTTATGATATTGATGCACCTTCAAGCTTTCAGATGCATCAGTTGAAGCTTGATTTGGAAGATTTGGCACAAGGTATTGATATAGATGCACCTATGTATATGCCAAACGGAACAGGGGTTTCAGTTCCAAATGCGCTTCATGTCCATTCGGAAAAAATTGTTGTTGTAGAAGGTATCGCAACAATGTATGAAAATGTTCAGGATGTATTTGATATAAGGATTTATATAGAGGCCCCTGATGATATAAGAAAATCTCGTTTTGTAAAACGTGCTGTTGAAGAAAGAAATCAAAGCGAAGAAAATGCCCTTAAGCATTGGAATTATTTGAAAAACGCAGGTGATAAGTATGTTTCACCGTTTAGAAATACATCTGATTTTATTTTGAACGGAACTTGTGATTTGAAATATTTTGCACAAATTTTGGAATATATTCACTCTGTTACAAATAATTTTTCCGAATAAAAACTTGTTGATTTTTTATTTTGTTTGGGATTTAATAGGCATACAGCGAATGACTTTCGCAAGTTCAATTCAGAAAGAAGACAATTAAATTTGCCGAAAAATATAAAATTAGCATTGCATGCAGGATTTTGTTACGGTGTGAAGCGTGCCGTAGAAACAGCAAAAAAATTAAAAACAGAAAACCCTGATAAGTCGGTCTGTGTTTTGGGTGAGCTTATTCATAATACGGATGTTATAAATGAGCTTGAGGCTATGGGGATTAAAACCATTGATAAAATTCCTGAAAAAGGTGACGGGATTTGTATTGTCAGAAGCCACGGCGAAGCACCTGAAATTATAGAAAAAATTAAAAATGCAGGATATGAACTTGTGGATTTAACATGTCCCGATGTGAAGAAAGTTCAGCAAAAGGCGGTTGAACTTGCCAGAGAAGATTATTTCCTTGTGATTGTCGGGAAATCAGAACATCCTGAGGTTATAGCAATCAAGGCAAATGCCGAAATGTGGAGTAATAATGTTTTAGTTGCGACATCCATTGAACAATTAAAACCTTTTGAAGATAAAATTAAATCTCATAAAAAAACAGGTGTGGTAGTTCAAACAACCCAGAGATTTGAGACACTTTCGCCGATAGTTCAATATTTGACTTCAATTTCAAAGGAGTTGCATATAGCAAATACAATTTGTGCAAGTACAGCAAAGCGTCAAAGCGAGGCAAAAGAGCTTGCCAAGAACAGTGATTTGGTAATAGTTGTCGGCTCAAAAAAAAGTGCAAATACAACTCATTTAGCGGAAATCCTGCGTAATATTACAAAAACAATTCATCTTGAAAATGCTGATGAATTGGAAAATTACGAGGATTTAATAAAAGTTTCATCAAATATTTCAATAACCGCCGGTGCTTCTACCCCGCAATCGGTTATTGAAGAAGTTATGAAAAAACTAAATAAAAATTCATAGAAAAGGAGAAAGAAACAAATGACACAAGTAGTTCAAGATGAATTTGAAAAATTATTGGAAGAATCTTTCGCAAAATCAGCGAGTGTAGCTGATGTAGTAGAAGGTACAGTTTTGAAAAAAGAGAAAGACGGGTATCTTGTAAGTATCAGAGGCGGTAAGATGGAAGCGTTCCTTCCTGAAAGAGAATTGCCGTCTGATGAAACTTTGGAAATCGGTGACGTAAAAGAATTTTATGTTTTAAAAGAAGAAACGGATGATGACAGCATGTTGTTATCATTAAAGCGTTTGGCGTTTGCTCAGGCATGGGCGCAGTTGAATGATGCCAAAACTCAAGGTGACACTATCCTTGCAAAAGTTGTATCAGTTGTAAAAGGCGGTGTATTAGTTGATATTGCCGATTTGAAAGGATTTATTCCATCATCTCAATTAAGAACAGGAACTCCGTTTGACGGGTTGCTTGATACAAAAATTGAAGTAAAAGTTTTGGAAGCCGATCCTAAGAAAAATAAACTTATACTTTCTCAACGTCAGGCAGTAGCTGAACAGAGAAATCAAGTGGTTGATGATATTTTATCTCAATTACAGGAAGACCAAATTGTTACAGGTGAAGTTGTAAGAATTGCGGATTTCGGTGCATTTATTGATATCAACGGAATTGACGGACTTCTTCCTATTTCGGAAATTTCTTGGCAGAGAATTAAACACCCATCTGATATTATTTCACTGGGCGACAAAATTGAAGTTAAGATTATCAAGATTGATAACGAATTAAAGAGAATTTCACTTTCTTTAAAGAGACTGGGTGAAGATCCTTGGCAGCAAATTGAAGGTGAATTCAAAGAAGGACAAGTAATCACAGGGACAGTTAATAAAGTAACAGGTTTTGGTGCGTTTATTAATATTTTCCCTGGGGTTGAAGCGTTGCTTCCTGTTTCGGAAATGGCTGATGAAAACGTTAATCCGTTCAATAAATATAAAGTTGGCGACAGCGTAGAAGTTCTAATAAAGAAATTCACCCCGCAAGAACACAGAATTGCATTGAGTGTAAAGGATATCAATTCAGAAGAAGCAGCTGCTGAATAGATAATTGTAAATAATGAAAAAATCGGCGGGAAAATTTTTCCCGCCGATTTCTTTATCTATCTTACAAATATTTTAGTAACGTTTTCCCACATTCCGCGACGATTTTGATTTACAGCAGGCAATTCATCCGAATTAGCTTTTAAATATTCTATTGATTGCTTTATTATTTCACAGTTTTCATTTGATTTCGTTGCCGAAAATTTTTTGTCAGCTTTTAATAATTTAGTCAGTATTTTTAATATCTACAGTTCCAGAAAACGGAATGTCGTAATGCGCCACTTGTACGCCATCTTGATATTCATCATGAGAAACAGTACCGGAGTAGGTTGTGGTGTTTTTTTCGTCAGTAGTATTAAATTTGACATCTACATTACCGGAAAACGGAATATCGTAATGCGCCACTTGTACGCCATCTTGATATTCATCATGAGAAACAGTGCCGGAATAGGTTGTGGTGTTTTTTTCGAAAATAGAATTTTTAACATTTTTGGCAATAGTTTCACTTTTGTCAGGCATCTTAGCTTGATGATTTCTTAGCTTTTGTAATGCCTGTTGATTGTTGTTTACATTCATACTCAGTTCTCCTTTTATATCTTAATATCTTCACTTGTGCACATTTTTATAAACGAATTTTATGTTAAGAAATTGCATAAATTTTAAGATTTTGTTACAAAACTTAATTCTTTAAATTAAAGATATAAACGTCTAAGTATCAATATCTTATTGCTTATAAATGCGTAATTTATATATACCCATAAATATGGATTTATTAACTAATAAACCCATAAATAATGTTTATATTGGTATGTAAATATAGTATTTTCATAAAAAGCAAGGTTTATAGAATATGATATTTGATGACAAAGAATATATAGCGAAAAAAATCAGAGAATACCGTAAAAAGTCAGGACTAACTCAAGCCGAGCTTGCCGAAAAAATTGATATTGGTACAAAACAGATTTCACGAATAGAAATCGGTGATTTTTATCCGTCTTTAAGTACCTTTTTTAAACTTGCGGAAGTTTTAAAGATTAATTTTTCTGATTTCGTTACTACAGATTTATCCAATGATAATAAAGAAAGAAATAATTTGATAAACCTTATTTATAATGCTACTGATGAAGAATTAGGTTTTTATAACAGACTTTTAACCTTTGCAAATGATGAAACTGCAGAATTAAAGAAAAATATTAAGCTTAAAAATGTAAAATGATATCTGTTTTATTAAAATTTTTTACTTACAATTCTTCGCTATTTAATTGTTTAATTAATTCTTCTGCCTGATTAATCTTTTCTTGTAATTGTTGAAGTTTTTCTTCCTGTTTTTGAAGTTTTGCTTCATCTTTATTAATTTCAGCTTCAAATTGTTTTGAGCGAATTTCTCTGTATTTATCTAAGCCTTCGTTATATCCGCCGGTTGAGCTGGAATATTTTTGTCTGATTTTATATTCTCTATTATTCAAACTGTATTCCAAATTTAATTGTTGAATTTCTTTTTTATATTCATTTTTCATTTCTTTTAATTCTCTTTTTTCTTCAGCTTTTGCTTTTTTGGCGTTTGCTTTTTCTATGATTTTATTTTGTTTTTGTTCAGCCTCTATTTTAACCGGAGGAATTACTCCTGAGCGTTGAAGCTTTAGTCCGTTTGAAGAAATCTGTATAGTAGGATTCCCATTTTCGGATATTAATTGAGTTTGTGCGCCATGGGCATCTACTGACCATAAACCCAAATTAACAGGGGTTGAACCCGTATAGGCATAAGCTTTTAAGATTATTGTATCCGTATTTTCGCTGTTAAATCCCAACGGATATATATCCCATCTTTTTTCTTCTAAATTAAGCCCCTTATTTTTCCAATAATAAACAATTGCTTCTCTGACTTCCTGCAAATCATAAGTCATCTTTGTATTAAAATCATAAACCATAAGCCGTGTTTGCCAAATTCCGTCGTTTGAATTTCCGATTTTCTTTTTAGCAAGCAGTAAATTCCCGTCAGTTGAAAAATCAATAGGCGTAAGAGTCCTAAATGCGCCGTGTATGGAATTGTCAGATTCCGTTGACATTATAGGTTCGGGTTCACGCTGAGAAACCCTTGCCGTCATAATTCTATCCATATTTGATTTTTCGGTATTTAAATTTATAACAAACAAATCTGATGCTATTGATGCACTATTTGGGAAATAGTAAACCGCTGAATAAACCAATTTCGAATAGTCAGGTGAAATAATTCCCTGAGAATTAAACTGCCTGTTCTTGTAAATTTCATGTGGTATGGATAAATCAACTGCCCCGGGTGGATTGTTATATTTTACTATTTTGTAATCCGGTTTAGGCACATAAGATTTGTCAGACGGAAGCACATCAGAAGGCTTTTCAAAATCCATGACTTTTAAATCTTTGGGGGCAGAAAGCTTTTCATATTCTTCAACTGTCATAAAGCCGTTGGAGTTACGTTTATAAACTTTTTTTTCATAATTTCTTTTGGCATCTCGCTTTTGGACATTTAAAAGGTATTTTGCATCTTTTTGATTTTCATCTTTGGTAAAAAACGAAGCTGAAAAGACAGGTGCGCAAATTGTACATACAAGAACTACTGCCAAAAAATGCTTCATTAAACAAGACCTTCCTTCATAGCCATGGAAATAGCTTTTGAACGTGAACCTACATACAATTTTTGCAAAATATTATGAACATGAGTTTTTGTGGTTGAAATTGTAATAACCAATTTATCTGAAATTTGCGGGTTTGTGTAACCGTCAACAATAAGAGCCAAAACCTCCATTTCGCGCTCGGTTAAACCGTATAAATCTTTGCCGAGTTTATAATTGATTTCACCTTTTCTTTCAACAGGTGCGGATTTTTTGAGGTTGGTTAATACTATTTTTGCAATAGCGGGATCAAGCCAGCCTGCACCTTCAGAAACTGAAGTTACGGCATTTATGGTTTGCTGGGCGGTTGCGCCTTTGGTAATATATCCGTCCGCGCCGGCTCTGAATGAATCAAATACATCATCTTCACCCTCACGAGATGTGTACATCAAAACTTTTATATCAGGGTTTGCCCCTTTTATTTTGGCGGTAGCTTCAATTCCATCCAGTGTCGGAAGCCCTATATCCATTATGACTAAATCGGGTGAAAGTTCAATTGACTTATTTGCACCTTCAAGACCATCTGAGAACATTCCGACAATTTCAATATTTTCTGCCGAATCAAGAATTACCGATAATCCCATTCTTGCCATATCATGATCTTCTATTATGACAACCTTAATTTTTTTAGCCATTATCTAACCTCTTCTTTAGTTATATTATTTTTAACAATATTTGTTAACAAAAACGTAAACTCGCTTCCCTTGTTAACCTTACTTTCAACCCAAATTTTCCCGCCGTGAGCTTCTATTATTTGGCGTGACAGATATAAGCCTAAACCTGTACCTGTTGAACGCTTTACGCTTGTACCTTGTGAAAACCTTTTGAAAAGATGCGGAATATCGCTTTTTGGTATTCCGTTTCCGTTATCTGCAACAGAGAATATCAAATCATTATTTTGTATTTTTACCAATACATTAATTTCTCCGTTTTGATTGGTATAATTCAATGCATTTCCGCACAAATTTGTAATTACTCTTTTTAATTCTCCTCTATCCGCTTCAATTTCGTATTCTTCTTTATTTGGAAAATCGAAATTTAATTTAAAATCAAGAGCTTTGCTTACGGCAAGCGGTTTCAATTCTTCATAACACTGTTCAACAAGTGATTTTACAGGGAAAACTGTCTTACACAATTCAAGTTTCCCGCTTTCAAATCTGTAAACCTCCAAAAGTGCATTAACCAAGCCTAATAAATCTTCGTTACTTTGAAGCATTGTATTTAAGATAATTTTTTGCTTGTCATTCAAATCGCCGATTGCACCCTCAATAAAGAACTTTAATGTCTGAATTGCGGCCAAAAGCGGTGTTCTCATATCATGAGTTAAGGTTGCGACAAAATCATCTCTTAATTTTTCGGTTTCTTTTTGTTCGGTTACGTTCCTTATAACCCCGACATACTTGGAGTTTTCAGGATTTTCATCCGAAATGAGTGCGAAACTAACCTCAACTGGAATTTGTTCTTTACTTAACATATTAATTACGTAACAATCTCTTAAAATTATCTCTGATTTGTCATCACCAAGCCCGAAAATGTTTCCGTTTTTATTATCAGAGGCGATATTTTGAAGTTTTGAATCCGTAAATGCAATTTCTTGGAAAGTTTTGCTTATGAGAGATTTTTCATCCAAACCTGTTAGATTTTCGACTGCAGGATTTACCTGTTCAATTTTTCCTTTGGAATTGATTATCAAAATCCCGTCTGCACAATAGGTAATTATACCCGATAATTTTGCATTTGCGACCATCAAATCCTTTGTTCTTTCTTCAACAAGCTGCTCCAAATTTGCCGAATATTCTTCCAGTTTTGTATTGGCTCTATCCAATTCGGCAATTTTGTTACGTAAGTTTTCTAATAAATGACTTCTTTCAATGCCGTTTTTTATGTTCATTATTAAATCATTGTTATCCCAAGGCTTTTCTATGTATTTGTAAAGTCCTATTTCATTAATAGCTTTTATGGCATTTTCTTTGTCCGCATAGCCTGTTAAAAGTATCATGCTGGTTTCGGGACAATATTTTTTTGCCTCAGTTAAAAATTCTAATCCGTTCATTTCCGGCATCATAAAATCCGATACGATTAAATCAGGTTTATTCTCTCTGACAAATTCAACTGCCGATTTTGGCTCATTAAACTCATGAACATCATTAAATCCTTCAACCTTTAATAGCATTTTGAAGGCGGAAGTTACTATTTTTTCGTCATCTACAATTACTATTTTTCCATTATTGTTGCTTTTCATAATAATATTATCTTAAAATATTTTCATCTTTTCGACAAATTCATTACAAAACTGAAATAATATGGTATAATTTATAATATAAACAGTAATTTAAATGAGGAGTTTATAAATATGAGTATGAAAAAATCCGGTTTTACTTTACTTGAAATCTTAGTGACAATGTCTGTAATCGGAGTTGTTGCGGCAATGACGATACCGCAGCTTGTAAATAACTATCACAGAAGGGTTTACGTAACTTCTTTGAAGAAAAATATCATCGACATTGAACAATCATTTGCAAGATATCTAAATGATAAAAATGTAAATTCACTTGCGTTAACTGATTTTTCAACCAGTCCGCAATCGTTTTTCGGTTCATATATCAGAATGAATAAATCCAATTCATCTTTTGCTTCAACCTTTGCGGCAAGTTATAAGGATATAGAAGGTAATGATGCAAGTTTTACATCAGCAACCTGCGGCGCGGCCGGTAAATATTACCTTACAAAAAGCGGTGCAAGCTTGTGTGTTCCCGCAACTTGTACAATAGGTTCATGCCAAATTTATATTGATACAAACGGTTCTGCCGGACCAAATATTGTAGGGCGTGATTTATTTTCAGGCTATATTTGGGAGGATGGAACAATTGATGTAGCATCTCCTGCTATGCGTTCAGTTTTACCTGTTTCAGAGCTTCAAGCATATAGACTTACCGCAACTGACAAGCCTTCTAATGATCCTGATAAATTACGGCAAGAATATGAAGATGCAATAAAACATCTGACTGATGAAGGTGCAATGATGGTTGATAATATAGGTGTTGATCCTCAATTTATTTACATAGGTAAAGATGGAGAGTCAACCTTTGCCAGTCTTGTAGAATATAACGAAATTAAAGACAGGGAGCAGCAAAGAGAATTTGTAAGAAGGTTGTATGAAGACTATATTAGAAATGGCGGCGAATCTGATATTAATGTTTCCGGAGGTAATGGTTCGGGGCTCGGTGGTGGCGCTGTTGCAATTTCTACTATCCATGTTGAAGAAGATTTCGAAAGAGCCCTTGCGTATATGGATGGTTATTTTTTAGGATATGATGAGCTAAGGGAGGTATTAGACAAGTATTCCGAAATTGAAAACAATTATAACAATGCTTCAAATAATTATCAACAGTTGCTGGATGCTTATAATGAAGCTGTTTCTCAAAGGTATGGAACTTGTATGGGTGATTTGGATAAATCAAAAGCAAGTTTGACATGCCTTGGCGCAATAATTGCTGATGATTGGTCAATGAATTATTAACTGGGGTAAATTGTGAATAGTGAATGGTGAAAAATATTTCACCATTCACTGTTATTTTATTTTCTTTGTCCTTTATATAATCCGTGGATATTGCAATATTCTATGGCGCAATTTGTATCGCAATTTTTTCTTATTTCCATTTTAGGTTCTTCATCATGCTTTAGGAATTTAATTTTTAACCAAGATTTATTATCAGAGAGGACTTCAATAAACTCGATATGATGTTCTTCCGTCATAGGATGAGGGATAGCTCCGACTTTTATTATTGTTTTGTCATCAATATCTTCAAAAACAGGGATGTGTTTTTCGTAAAGCTCAGTTTCGCTTTCATTCATTTCCATTTTTTTCATCAAATCGCCGCAGCAGGATAATTCACCCGCCCCTTCAATAAGAACTTGAACAACCGTTCCGCAATGTCTGCATCTATACATAGCTAATTTTTCTGTCATAAGTTTTACCTCCTGACAGATTATTGCCTGATTTATGGAATTTTAAATCAGCCGATTGGCTAATCCTTTAGTCCGTATTAAAAAGATTAAAAAGATGATTTCTTATATCATCATCATCAAGCTCATCAGTTAATTTGTTTAAATCAAGCGCTGATTGATAGTAATTTGCCGCATCATTTATAAATCCCATATTTTCGGAAGCTCTGCCCGCATTAAAATAGGCAAGCGTGTAATTTGGATTTAGAGCAATTGCTTCTTCAAAATATTCTAATGCCGCCTCAGAATTTCCGATACCGTCAAGGTACAAAATACCTAAATTATTTTGTGCAAACTCATTTTCCGGATTAAGTTCTACAGCTTTGTGATATGCAACGAGTGCTTCTTCCAAATAATCCTTTTCCCACAATGCAACACCGGCTTTTGAATAGGCTCTGTAATCATCAGGGTTAAGCATTATAGCGTCACAATATGCTCTTATTGCATTGTCTAAATCATATTCTGCCATATATGTATCACCCAGTGATATGTATATATCATAATTATTCGGATCTAAAATTATACCTGCTTGATATGTTGATACTGCAGCTTCGATATTTCCCTTAATTTCCGCATAAATGGCACCCAAAGCTTGGCAGACAATTGAAGTCCACTCTTTATCCGGATTTAGTGATATTGCTTTCTGATAGCATTCAATTGCATCGTCATATAATTCAGCTTTAGCATAGGCATAACCCAATGAATTATTATAAAAAGCGTTTTCGGGTTCTATATCAAGTGCCAATTTAAATGCGCTTATTGCATTTAATTTATCATTCTTTTTTATGTATAAGTGTCCGAGTTCATAATATATTGCTGCAGTATCTTGATTAAAAGTCAAAAGCCTTTCATAATAATCAATAGCTTCATCCGTGTTATCCGGTTCATGAATTTGAAGTACTTTTACAAGTTTAATTAAAACTTCTCTGTTTAATGGATTTATTTCAAGAACTTTTCTGTAACAATCAAGTGCACTTTCTACTTCTTGATTTTTTAATTCTATATCCCCCATTTTGTCATAGAAAATTTCACCATGACAGGTGTTATTTACAGCGGCTTTGTAGAGTTTTTCCGCCTTAGGATAGAGTTTTAATTTTTCCAAAAATCCGCCTAACGTGTTATATGAAAAAACTGAAATATCATCGGTGATATTTTCGTAAAACATTTTTAAAGAAGGTTTGTCCCAAGCAAGCATTACGCTTCCTGAAAGGAAATAGTAAACGAAATTCATATAATCGGCAAAATTTCCGCCGTTAGAATTCATCTTTTGCAAAATTGATTGCGATAGTATAAGTCTTGGTCTTGCAGATTTTAATACGTCTTTTTTAATAGCTGATTTGAATTCAGCTTCAGCAGATTGAAAATCTTGAGCCATTTTCATAAAAAATCCGGTATAAAGATGCGCATTACTACTTGACGGGCATAATGAAACCGCTGTTTTGCATTGCTCAATGGCTGTTTCTACGCTTATTTGTCCCTGTTCCCACATCAAAGCCGCAAGTCTGTAGTATGCTTCAGGTAATGTCGGATCTAATTTCACTGCATCAATGTAGTGCGTAATTGCTTCTTGTAAATCACCTGAATTTTGTCTTATCAAATAGCGTTCATGACAAAGTCTTGCTTTTTCTAAGGACTCTCTTGCGCTCTCTATATTTTCGGTTTTAATATTGCTCAGGACAACTTGTTCTGACATGTTAAGCTCCAAAATAATCTGCCATTAAAATTAATCGACATATTCATTATAAACTTTACAAACTTAATAAAAAATCGTACAGATGGAGTAGAAATATTCTTTGTACTATAATTTTAACTATGAGTTATACAGATAATAAATACGATATAATAGTAGTTGGCGCAGGACACGCCGGATGTGAGGCGGCTATTGCTTGTGCAAAATTAGGTGCAAAAGTTCTTTTGTCAACTCTTAATATTGAAAATATTGCCTTGATGCCTTGCAATCCTGCAATCGGCGGGCCTGCAAAATCAACACTAGTGAGAGAAATTGATGCTTTGGGCGGAGTAATGGGAGAAGTCGCAGATGCAACTTATCTTCAATTAAAAACATTAAATGCATCAAAAGGCCCTGCAGTTAGAGCACTTCGTGCACAATCAGATAAAAAGCAATATATGAATTATATGCGAAATCTTATTGAAAGTAATGATAACATATATTTAAGGCAGGCGTGTATAACAGACATAAAGGTTGATAACGGCAAAATTACAGGAGCTGTTGATGAATTTGGGATTGAATACGAAGCAAGAGCGGTGGTTTTGACAACGGGAACATCCTTGATGGGAAGGATATTTGTAGGATTAAATGCATATAGTGCAGGGCGCCTCGGGGAAAAATCGGCAGTGGGACTTTCCGATTCTCTTATAAAGCACGGGATTTATTTAGGTAAGTTAAAAACAGGTACTCCTCCAAGAGTAGATAAAAGAACTATTGATTATTCAAAATTAAAAATAGAAAAGGGCGATGATGAATTAAGTTTTTATTCATACAAGCCAAATCGTCCGATAAGACCTCAATATCCTTGTTATTTGACAAATACAAATGAAGAAACTCACAATATAATAAGGGCAAATCTTGACAAATCGCCGATGTATAGCGGGTTAATTCAAGGTGTCGGGCCAAGGTATTGTCCGTCAATTGAGGATAAAGTTGTAAGATTTGCGCAAAATTCTTCTCACCATATATTCATAGAGCCTGAAGGTTTGGGAACTTATGAGATGTATATTCAGGGGTTTTCAAGCAGTCTGCCCGCTGATGTTCAGGTAAAAATGCTGAGAACTTTGCCCGGATTAGAGCGGGCGCACGTTATAAAGCCTGCTTATGCAGTCGAATACGATTATGTTCCGGCTGTTCAAACAACTCATTCACTGATGTCAAAGGTAATAAAGGGTTTATTTTTGGGCGGGCAGATAAACGGTACAAGCGGTTATGAAGAAGCTGCTGCACAGGGTTTGATTGCGGGAATTAATGCGTTTAATTACATTTCAAACAGAGAAATGCTTGAATTGGACAGAAGTTCTTCATATATTGGGACTTTGATTGATGATTTAGTTACAAAAGATATTCAAGATCCATATAGAATGCTTACATCACGCTCAGAATACCGCCTGCTTTTAAGGCAGGATAATGCGGATGAAAGGTTAACGGAAATCGGGCATAAAGTCGGATTGGTTGACGATAATCAGTATAAAATTTTCAAAAATAAGCAAGAAAGTATTAAACGAGAACTTGAACGAATAAGTAAAGTAACAATTCGTGCAACCGAGGAAAATAACGAAATACTTGCAAAATACGGTGAACACCTTGATAGGGGGATGCGAATTTGTGAGCTTATCAAGCGTCCGAATATAAATTACAAAGTTTTAAATGAATTAGATACTGAAACAAGAGAATTGGATATTCCGAAGGATGTGACAGAGCAGGTGGAAATTTTAACCAAATATGAAGGTTATTTAAAACGTCAGGAATATCAAATTCAGCAGGCATCAAAATTAGATAAATTCAAAATTCCTGAGGATTTGGATTATTCAAAAATTGAGCATATTTCGTCAGAATCAAAAGATAAATTAAATAAAATCAGGCCTAAGACATTGGCACAAGCTTCCCGTATCGGTGGAGTAAAGCCTGCTGACATTTCAATTTTGATGGTAATGCTTGAACGACATGAACTTTACAATAAAGCTTTGAGCGGTAAAGATTAGGGGCTAATTGTAAAACTTTTATAAGGAAAATATTTATAACGAATTTCAATGTTATAATGTAAACAGTAGATTAGAATAAAACGGAGAGATTATATATGTGTGGAATTGTAGGTTACGTGGGATACCAACCTGTTATTGATATACTTATGGACGGGCTGGAACAGCTTGAGTATCGCGGATATGATTCCTCAGGAATTGCCGTAAAAGTTCCCGATAAAATTCAAATATATAAGGCGGAAGGTAAATTAGGAAATTTAAGAGAAATATTAAAATCGAATGCCGACAAATTGGCTTTGGCGAAGATGGGCATAGGTCACATCAGATGGGCAACTCACGGAGCACCTACGGTTGTTAACGCGCATCCTCACACTTGTAATTGCGGAAGCTTGGTTATTGTTCATAACGGTATTATTGAAAATTATAAAGAATTAAAAGAAAAGCTTGAGAAATCAGGTTGTGTTTTTAAATCACAAACCGATACAGAGTCTGTGGCGCACCTTATTGCTCAAAAATATGCGCAGGTTCGTGATTTAACAAAAGCAGTGGAATTAGCAACAAAGGAAATTGAGGGGGCTTACGCGCTTTGTGTAATGCACAACGATTTACCTAATACTGTTGTTGCAACAAAACGCAATGCACCGTTAATTATCGGGGTGGGAGAGGGTGAATATTTTGTCGCATCTGACGTTCCTGCAATCATTAAACATACTAAAAAAGCGATTTATTTGGGTGATAATCAAATTGCAACGCTTACTCCGAGCAGTATGGAATTGCAAAACGCTGACGGTGTAAAAATTGAACCAAAGGCTGAACTTTTGCCGTGGGAACCTGTTGCATTGAGTAAAATGGGTTATAAACACTTCATGCTCAAAGAAATTCACGAGCAACCCGATGTTGTAAGAAATATTCTTTTCGGGAAGCTTCATACGCCTGATGAACCTATTATTTTGAATGAGGTAAAGCTTACCAGGGAAAAACTAAAAGAATTGAACAGAATACAGATTGTTGCTTGCGGAACTTCGTTGCATGCTGCAATGGTGGGTAAATATTTAATCGAACAATTGTGTTCAATTCCTGTTGATGTAGAGGCATCAAGCGAATATATATATCGTCATACGGTAACGGATGAACATACGCTTGTTGTGGGTGTTTCACAATCGGGAGAGACCGCGGATACAATTACGGCAATTAAGCAATCTAAGGAGAGAAAATCTCATATTTTGATTATTACAAACAGACCTGATTCTGCGATGGCACGATTAGCCGATAGCTTAATTCCGGTGAATGCAGGAATTGAAGTTTCTGTTGCGGCAACAAAATCTTATACCGCACAATTGATGGCATTTTATCTGCTTGCGTTATATATGGCTGAAATCAAAAATTCGGTTGATAAATCGTTGTTAATTAATCTAAAATCGGAAATGATGATTTTACCTCAGAAAATAGAACAAATTTTGTCTAATGTAGATGAAATAAGAAAATGTTCAAGAGCATTTGTTAATACAAGAGATTTTATTTATATAGCGCGCGGAATAAATTATCCGACGGCATTGGAGGGAGCTTTAAAATTAAAAGAAATCAGCTACATTAATGCAACGGGCTATCCTGCGGGTGAATTAAAACACGGGCCTATAGCAATGCTTGATGAAACTATGCCCGTACTTTCAATACTTATGAAGGGCTGTGTTTATGAAAAACTGCTTTCCAACAGCGAAGAAGCCAAAGCAAGAAATGCAAGAATGATTGCTCTTACAAATTCAAATGATGTAAAAATTAATGACTTGTTTGATTACATTATAAAAGTACCTGAAGTTCAGGAAATATTTTCACCTGTGATTGCGATGGTACCTTTGCAGTTGATGGCATACTATATATCGGAATTCTTGGGTAAAGATGTTGATCAGCCGAGAAACCTTGCAAAATCAGTTACGGTTGAATAATGTAACAAAAATTAAATTTATGGCAAATTTGAAGGAGTAAAATACTTTATATTAGTATAGGTTAGTATGAAGGTAAAATTATGAGAATATCGGCAGTAAAAGCTATAACTCCAACAGCAAAAAGTTCTTCGGGAAGAATTGTCCGCAGAGTTTCAAATGCAGTTAAAAATGAAGCTAAATTGATAAAGGGTGCAATCAAAAATAAAGATTATAAAAGTATTTTGAAAGTTAAAAATCCAATCCACGGAACTGTTAAATATGGGGCGCTTGGTTTTTTAATTCCTATCCCCGGCATGCAAATTGTGGGAATGCTGTTCGGCGCTATTGCGGGGCTAGTCCCTAAGGCAAGGCAGCTCGTTTCGGTTGCTTCAAAAAATAGATTCGGTAGATAATATGATTAATTCGGTAATTGTGAAAATAAGTAAAAAAGATATAGAGCTTGATAATTCAGCTATTGAGAAATATTTGGTTGAAAATGGCTATAATCTTGTCCGTTGGGCGATTGTTGGGGTTAATAAGTCGGATTTAGAAGTGAGTATTTCTTACAGTTGCTAATTATTGAATTTAAGAGGGTAGGAAGGTATGCTATCTATAAAAATCCCCACCCCTTGAGGGCGGGGAAGATT
>ERZ842401.3253-NODE-3253-length-20462-cov-5.279022_pt1 | contig 20462 bp, 18 predicted proteins | sample MGYA00521270_ERZ842401 | MGnify/ENA primary metagenome ERZ842401 (study PRJEB31892, sample SAMEA3878208) | bioreactor metagenome | biome: Moose rumen | place: Sweden | collected 2011-10 | study: EMG produced TPA metagenomics assembly of the PRJEB12797 data set... | reverse complement strand
CGCCATCGGCTATCGGACATGCCAGGCCCGGCATACCGCTCATCTCCTCCGCAATCGTGATGGCATCGGGTTTCACTTCGTGGATCACCTTATTGGCCAGCGTCAGATACATCAGCGCATCACCATCTTCGTTTCCGTTGAAGTAAGAAGGATAGCCGTTGAAGTCTTCGCCCAGACCGTGCGAGCGATAGATCATAGAGGTCACACCATCGAAACGGAATCCGTCGAAGTCGTATTCGTCGAGCCAGAACTTACAGTTCGAAAGCAAGAAATGGAGCACTTCGTTCTTGCCGTAGTTGAAGCAGAGACTATCCCAAGCCGGGTGCTCACGACGGGCACCGTCATGGAAATACTGATAACCCGTACCATCGAAGTTACCGAGACCCTCGAGTTCGTTCTTCACCGCATGGCTATGCACGAGGTCCATGATGACATGCATACCTCTGCCGTGAGCATCGTCGATGAGGGCTTTGAGTTCATTCGGCGTACCGAAGCGACTGCTGGCAGCAAAGAAATTCGATACATGGTATCCGAAGGAGCCGTAATAAGGATGCTCCTGAAGGGCCATTATCTGGACGGTATTGTATCCGAGCGAAGCTATGCGCGGCAACACCCGGGTACGGAACTCGTCGAACGAGGCCACTTTTTCCTCCTCGGAGGACATTCCTATGTGGCATTCATAGATGAGCGGGCTTTTCACCTTCACGCCGCAGTTTTTCCAGACATAGGTCTCGGCAGGTTCCCAGACCTGGGCGCAGAAAACCTTGGTGTCGGGGTCCTGCACCACCCGGCGCACATAAGCGGGGAGCCTTTCCGCTCCTCCTCCGGGCCATTCGATGAAAAGTTTGTACAAGTCCCCGTGACGGAGGAACATTTCCGGAAGATGAAGCTCCCAGTTGCCCTCTCCGACAGGCTGGAGCTGATAGGCCGGAGTACGCTTCCAGTTATTGAATACGCCGACAAGGTATATCCTCGACGCATTCGGCGCCCACTCCCTTATCACCCATCCGTCAGTTGTACGGTGCAGCCCGTAATAAAGGTGCCCGTTCACCCCGCAGGACAGGCATCCGGACGGGGAAATCCTCCGGGCGGCTTCCAGCACGGCCTTGCGGCGCGAATCTATCCTGTCGCGGTAAGGAAGCAGATATGGGTCGGCATCATAAAGCATGGTACTGATACGATTGTCAGGCCTGGAGGTCTTCCCTGAGACCGGACAGATACTTTCCGCAGCCGTCGTAAATGTCCCGGGCCCTGTCCATAAGGCCTTTCATATCGTCCACCGGGGTATCCTGGGACTCCATCTTTTCCGCGATGCGGCCGAGTTCGGCTAGTGCGGCTGCAAAATCAAATTTCTCCATTTCCATCCAGTTTTACGTCATTGACGGTACAGAGGACCACACCGCCCCGCATGAGCACCTTCATCCCGTCGCCCTTCATAAGGGAAGAGGGCGACGTTATCCTCCTCCCGGAGGCGTCGGTAACTATGAACCAGCCCCTTGCGAGGAGTTTTGCAGGGTCTGCGGCCTGTATCCTTGCCATCAGGGCGTCGGCCTGGCCCTGCATCGAGGCTATCCGCGAAGCGGCCGCCATCCTTATGCGCGCCAGAAGGGATTCCGCCTCCTCCTGCCTGCTGAGCGATATTCCGGTCATGATATCGGCAAGGGCTGTCGGGGTCTTGGCATAATCGAAGGCCACCATGTCCGCCACGTGGAAATCCCTGTCATGGCCTATGGCCGTATAGACGGGGACCGGGAACGCAGCTATCGCCGCGGCGAGGCCGTAGTCGTCAAAACAGGCGAGGTCGAGTTCAGAGCCGCCGCCACGCATGACCATCACGGCATCGAAAGGCTCGCCGCAGGTCCTGATCTTCTCCAGGGCCGCGATAATGGACTGGGGGGCCGCAGAACCCTGCATCAGGGCTTCGAAAAGTTCCGTCTTGTAGCCGAAATTCCAGGGATTGCCATCCAGGTGGCGGCAGAAGTCCCCGTATCCTGCGGCCGAACCGGAGGATATGACTGCGAGCCTGTAAGGAAGCCAGGGCGCGGGCAGCTGCTTCTGCCGGCCGGACAGCCCTTCTGCCTCAATCCGGGCTATGGTTTCCTGCCTCTGGCGGCGGTATTCCCCGAGCGTAAATTCCGGGTTGATGTCAGAAACGGCGAGGCTGAGCCCATATACTGGATGATAGGTAACTTCCGCAAGCACAAGGATTTCCATCCCAGACTCAAGGGCAGTCCCGGTGACTTCCCTGAAGTATGCCCCCAACTGTCCGAAGGCAGAGCGCCATATAACCGCACGGGCCCTGGCCACTATCCCGGAGGGGCCGCCCTGCACCAGTTCCAGATAGCAATGCCCGCCCTTGACGGACAGGGACGCCACTTCCGCCTTCACCCAGAGTCCCCCCGTAAAGGTGTCCGAAAGCACCTCCGCGATACCCTCCTGCAGGGTCAGCAAGTCCGTATAATCCATGTTACCGTCCACAAATACACATTTCACCCAATTTATGAATTATTTACCGAATTGGCAATATTTCCGGACAAGATTGATTATAATTGATTGGTTGGTCTCTTCAATATTGATTTTGATTATCTTTGTAAGATAGAATGAACCGGCATTTGGACGTTATGAAAATCAAGGAGGCGGAATTCGCAAAAAGCAGCTGGCGACTGGACGGGAAACCTTCCGGAGGACTGCCCGAATTCGCATTCATAGGCCGGTCCAATGTCGGCAAATCTTCACTCATCAATGCCCTCACCGGCCGCGGCAGGCTGGCACAGACATCTTCCACGCCCGGCAAGACAAGGCTCATAAACCACTATCTGATAAACAGGAAATGGTATCTGGTGGACCTCCCCGGATATGGATTCGCATCCGGCTCGCAGAAGCAGCGTGAAGACCTGCGCCGGATAATAATGGACTACATCGAGGGCTCCTCCGAGCTGGTCAACCTCTTCGTGCTGGTGGACTGCCGCCATGAACCCCAGAAGATAGACCTCGCATTCATCGAGGCCCTCGGACAGAGGGGCATCCCGTTCAGCCTGGTTTTTACCAAGGCCGACAAACTCGGCAGCGGCAGGCTCGCCTCCAACGTCAAGACGTATCTTGACATTCTTTCCCGGCAATGGGAGGAACTTCCGCCATATTTTGTAACTTCGTCACAGACCGGCATGGGCCGTGAAGAAATACTGGACTATATCTCATCTATCCTGAACCCAAATAACAAACAAAACAATGACACACGAGCACAGGCTTGAACTTTTTGCGTGTACCGCCTCACGCGATTTCGCTTCCAAGATCGTCAGTGAACTCAATTCGTTCGGTGACCCTGAAATAGGAGAGGTCCATCTCGGAGCCTCCGAAGTGACCAAGTTCAGCGACGGCGAATTCCAGCCGGCATACACGGAAAGCGTACGCGGAGCCACCGTCTTTCTCGTACAGTCCACATTCCCTCCGACAGAGAACCTGATGGAACTGCTGCTTTTCATCGACGCCGCAAAGAGGGCTTCGGCCTCCAAGGTAATCGCCGTAATGCCCTACTTCGGCTGGGCGAGGCAGGACCGCAAGGACCGGCCCCGCGTATCCATCGGAGCCAAGCTCGTTGCCAATCTTCTCAAGGCAGCCGGATGCGACCGTGTGATGACATGCGACCTGCACGCCGACCAGATCCAGGGTTTCTTCGATTTCCCCGTTGACCATGTCCACGCGAGCAGGGTGTTCCTGCCTTACATAAAGGAACTCAATCTGGACAACCTCGCCATCGCTGCCCCCGACATGGGAGGAGCCAAGAGGGCGAACGCATACGCAAAGGCGCTGGCCTGCCCCGTCATAATCTGCCATAAATCACGCGAAAGGGCGAATGTGGTGGCATCCATCACTGCGATCGGCGAAGTGGAAGGCAAGAACATAATAATAGTCGATGACATGATCGACACTGCCGGGACGCTCACCAAGGCTGCCGACGTGCTCATGGACAAGGGAGCGCTGAGCGTCAGGGCCTGCGCCACCCACGCCGTCCTTTCCGGGAAGGCTTATGAGAACATCAGCCGCTCCGCCCTGAAGGAAGTGTTCGTGACCGACACCATTCCGCTGACCAATGATCCTTCGGTGGACAAGAGCAAGATAAAGGTGGTGTCCATGTCCCAGACCTTCGCCAGGATCATACAGAAAGTTTACCGTTACGAGCCCATCAGCGGCGAGTTCATCTTCTGACCCGGACCATGCTGAAAGTCATCCTCGCGGCAGCCATCCTGGTGGGGGCAGGTGTTTTCGGACTGTGTTTCAACATCATATTCCGGAAAAAACCGTTCCCGCAGAGCGACGTGGGCTCGAACGAGAAGATGCGGCAGATGGGGATACGGTGCTTCAAGGACCAGGAGAAGGAAATGATGCAGGGCCTGAAAGGGCGCGGCACAGCCTCATGCGACGGTAACTATTCGGAAGCATGCAAAAGTTGCGGCCTATATGGCCGGAGTTGAATATAAATACTTGATCATATGGCCCTTCTTGCAATAGTAGGACGTCCCAACGTCGGTAAATCGACCTTGTTCAACAGGCTTGTCGGAACCCGCAAGGCCATCGTGGACGAGACCGCAGGCGTAACCAGGGACCGCCATTACGGCAAATGTGAGTGGTGCGGGAAGGAATTTTCCGTGGTTGACACCGGCGGATGGTCCTCCGGCTCCGATGATGTGTTCGAGGAAGAAATCCGCAAACAGGTGGTCATCGCCGTCGAAGAGGCTGACGTAGTGCTGTTCATGGTGGAGGCGGCGACCGGCATCACCGACTATGACGACGAGATAGCCGACCTGCTGAGACGCAGCGGAAAGCCAGTCGTGCTGTGCGTGAACAAGGTGGACAGCGGAGCGAAGATGTACGACGCCTACCAGTTCTACGGGCTCGGGCTCGGCGAGATATGGAGCATCTCGGCGGCCAGCGGAAGCGGCACGGGCGACCTTCTCGACGAGATCGTCAGGCTGCTTCCCGAAGACGCAAGGCCCGAAGAAGACCATCCCGGAGTACCGAGGATAGCCATCGTAGGCAAGCCGAACGTTGGCAAATCTTCCCTGACCAACGCCCTGCTTGGAGAGGAACGCAATATCGTGACCCCGGTCGCCGGAACGACAAGGGATTCGATATCAACTTATTACAATAAGTTCGGCCATGAATTCGTCCTTGTTGACACGGCCGGGATGCGCCGCAAGAACCGCGTCAGCGAAGACCTGGAATTCTATTCCGTGATGAGGTCCATAAAGGCGATAGAGAATTCCGACGTATGCATCCTGATGGTCGATGCGGCCTGTGGCATGGAGGCCCAGGACATGAGCATACTCAGCCTGATCCGCCGGAACCGCAAGGGCTGCGTGCTGGTCGTGAACAAATGGGATACCGTCGAAAAGGACACCACGACGATGAAGCGCTATACCGATGCCCTGATGGACAAGATCGCCCCGTTCAACGACATTCCCATCATTTTCACCTCTGTAATCAACAAACAGCGTATCCTCGACGTGCTGAACGCCGCCGACAGGGTGGCATCCAACTATTCCCGCAAGATTCCGACGGCAAGGCTCAACGAGGAGATGCTGCCTGAAATCGAGAGCTACCCGCCGCCCGCATGGAAGGGTAAATACGTCAAAATCAAATATATAACCCAGCTTCCGACAGCCTTCCCGTCGTTTGCGTTCTTCTGCAACCTGCCGCAGTATGTCCGGGACCCGTACAAACGTTTCCTCGAAAACAAGCTGCGCGAGCACTTCGACCTGCACGGCTGTCCGATAGAGGTTTTCATACGCCAGAAATAAGAAGCCATGGCACAGTATATCGTATCCGCAAGGAAATACCGCCCCGATTCATTCGGCTCCCTGCTCGGTCAGGACACCATAGTCCGCACCCTCAAGAATTCCGTGATCCGTGGGCAGCTGGCTCACGCATACCTGTTCTGCGGGCCCCGCGGAGTGGGCAAGACCAGCGCTGCGCGCATTTTCGCCAAGATGATAAACTGCGCCAATCCTTCGGCTGACATGGAGCCCTGCGGACAGTGCGAATCCTGCCGGTCCTTCGCAGAAGGCAGGTCATACTGCATACACGAGCTCGATGCCGCCTCCAACAACAGCGTGGACGACATAAAGGCCCTGATAGACCAGGTGAACGTTCCTCCGCAGGTAGGGCGGTACAGCGTCTATATCGTGGATGAGGTCCACATGCTCTCGCAGCAGGCGTTCAACGCCTTCCTCAAGACACTCGAGGAGCCTCCGGCACACGCCATTTTCATCCTGGCCACCACGGAGAAACATAAGATCCTGCCTACGATTCTGTCCCGCTGCCAGACCTACGACTTCAACCGCATCTCCGTCGGTGACATGGTGGTGAATCTCCGCAAGATAGCTGATGCTGAGGGGATAAAGATTGAAGACGAGTCGCTGCACCTGATTGCGATGAAGGCGGACGGGGCCATGCGCGACGCCCTTACGATCTTCGACCAGACGGTGGCTTTCTGCGGCACGGACATCAAATATGCCGACGTCATGTCAAATCTCGGCGTGCTGGACTACGACCACTGCTTCAATCTGGTGGACGCCTTCCTCGCCGGAGATTACACCACCGCCCTGCTGACCTTCGACTCCGTACTGTCAAAAGGATTCAACGCCCTGCATTTCATATCTGCGCTGAGCAGCCACTTAAGGGATCTGATCGTAGCAGGAAACGGAGGGCTTGCAGCACTGCTTGACCTTCCCGAATCGCTTAAGCAGCGCTACCGGGAACAGGCATCAAGATGTCCCCTTCAGTTCCTGTACGAAGCGCTGGGAATCGCCGTGCAGTGCGAAAGCGGATACAAGACAAGCGTCAACCCCAGGCTGCATATAGAGTTTGCACTCATGCGGCTGTCGATGATATTGGGAAAATTACCGGCCGGGCAGTCCGCACCACAGGCAACTCGGGTGGAAGCCGCAGAGCCCGCCGAAGCGGCATCTCAGACAGAACAGGCCGGGCCCGGACCGGCTCCCGCAGAACCGGCTCCGGCAGTTTCGAGACGCCGCACCGCACGCAAAAGCGCCGGACTGTCACTCGCATCCATTACCGGAGAAGATAATAATGCATCATCCAAGGCAGCGGAAGCCAGGGAAAGCGAAGATTCCGTCCCTGATGCGTCTGACGTGGAAAACGTATGGGCGGAAATCGCCGCCGGCTATTCCTCCAGGCCCCGCCTGGCCAATGCCCTTGCCACCAGCAAGCGCACGTATGCCACCTCTGACGAAGGGACGCTCGACGTCACTTTCTCCGTTGTCAACGAAGGGCAGAAAGACTGGATACGCCAGCAGATACTCACCGACCTCGAGAAACGCCTCAGGGAGAAGGTGGGCTCGTCCAGACTGCGCCTCCTGATTGACGTACTGCCGGACGAAAAAGTCGCCGACAAGCCATACATGCCCAAGGAACAGGCCCTTGAGCTTATCTCCAGGAATCCGGAAATCAAAGCGTTCGTGACCGAATTCAAACTCGACACCAAATAATACACCCAGATGAAACTCAGAGCCGAAAAAATAGTCAAGAAATACGGAATCCGCACGGTAGTCAAAGGCGTATCGATGGAAGTCGAGCAGGGGGAGATCGTCGGTTTCCTTGGCCCGAACGGAGCCGGCAAGACCACCAGCTTCTATATGATTACGGGACAGATAGTTCCGAACGAAGGGAAGATTTTTCTCGACGACAATGAGATCACCCGACTGCCTATGTACCAAAGGGCCCAGATGGGAGTGGGATATCTGCCCCAGGAGGCCTCGGTATTCAGGAAGATGTCCGTGGAGGACAACATAATGTCGGTGATGGAGATGACTGCGATGAGCCGTCAGGAAAGAGAGGAAAGACTTGAATCACTGATAGATGAGTTCAACCTGTCAAAGGTCCGCCGCAGCCTCGGAATCCAGCTTTCCGGAGGTGAGAGGAGGCGCTGCGAGATAGCCCGGGCCCTTGCCATAGACCCCAAGTTCATCCTTCTGGACGAGCCCTTCGCAGGAGTCGATCCCATTGCCGTGGAAGATATCCAGTACATCATCGCCAAACTGAAATACAAGAACATCGGCGTGATCATCACCGACCACAACGTGGGAGAGACCCTCGCGATCACAGACAGGGCCTATCTCCTCTACGAGGGCACCATCCTCCAGCAGGGCACGCCGGAAGCCCTCGCACGGGACGAGGACGTCCGGGTCAAGTATCTGGGCACCAACTTTATACTGAAAAAATCCCCCGCCGTTGAAAGGGCGAGGGAAGAATATCTTTCTGCACAGGCTACTTTATAAACTGGGCGAAATAGCCGGGGAACAGCACGCAGGTGGCAAGGTAGCCTATAATCGTGGCCACCCACACGCTGATGAGGCCAGGCATCATGAAACTGTGGTTCAGGAGGTACTTTCCTATCACGGTAGTCCCGGAGCGGTCGAAGTTGACAGTAGCGATATCCGAGGGATAGTTCGGAATGAAGAAATAGCCGTAAACGCTCGGGAACACGCCAAGCAGCACCGGCCCGGGAATTCCGAGTTCATAGGCGAGGGGCAGCATTGCCACCACTACCGCGCCCTGGCTGTTGATGAGCACCGAAACCAGGAAGAAGACCAGCGCTATGCTCCAGGGATAGCTGGACACCAGACCGGTCAGCATCACCTTCATCTCATCCATGTAATTGCCAAAGTAAGTATCTGCCATCCAGGCGATTCCATATATGGCAATGACTGCCACCATGCCGGACTGCCACACCGAGCCGCCCACGGCCTTCTTCGGGGAAGCCTTGCAGAACATGATGTTGCAGGCCGCAGCAACCAGCATTATAATCTGGATGATGATGTTCATCTTGGGAAGGTTTATGGCCTCTGCGAACGTTTTCCCGTCTGCGGTGTGGAACATCTGGCAGAATGCGAATCCCACTATGACGAGGATGGAACCCAGGAAGATGAATACGGAAGCCTTGGCTTCACGGGTAATTTCCTTGTCGAGGGTCGTAGCCGTATTCCCATACATGTAGGCATAGGTTTCAGGATCAGCCTTCCTCTTGAGGAACTCGGGATCCTTGTCGAGATCCTTGCCCCTGCGGTACGATGCCGCCGCCGCGCACATGAGGCCTATCAGGCAGGCAGGGATGCTCACCATCAGCACCTGCGGGATGGTAACCATGTAGCCGTTGGCATTTGATATGGTGACGAAGGCCACCACGGCCGCAGCTATCGGGGAGCAGGTTATACCCACCTGGGAGGCGACGGAAGAAACTCCGCAGGGCCTCTCGGGACGGATATTCTTCTTGAGGGCGATGTCGCAGATAATCGGCATTATGGTATAGACCACATGGCCGGTGCCTACCAGGACGGTAAGGAAGAAAGTCACGAGCGGGCCGAGGAAGGTGATATGGTCCGGGTGCTTCCGGAGCATCCTCTCGGCTATCTGTATCATCCAGTCCATACCGCCGGATGCCTGCAGGGTACCCGCGCACGTGACGGCGGCTATGATGATGTAGATAACGTCCGTGGGAGGCGTTCCGGGCTTGAGCCCGAATCCGAACACGAGGATGGCCAGGCCGATGCCGGAAATGGCGCCGAGGGCCAGGGAGCCGTATCTCGAACCCACATAGAGAGCCAGCAGCACGATAAGAAGCTGGATGATCATTGATACAGTCATGGTATGGTAAGTTTAGTTTTCCGTATAACTATTTAATTTCACATTCTGCAAATATGTGAATTATTTGATAAAATGACGTATCTTGCGGGAAATTTCGGATAAATAAAACACCACTTATATGAAAAAAACAGCCATCCTCTTAGCCATCGTCCTTCTGGCACTGCCGGCCTCCGCCGCCACCGTGAAAAACAAGACAGTTCCCTCTTCACAGGCGCCCGCGCCGCAGGTCATAAAAGACTATCAGTGGGATACGGTTCCCCGGCTGAAAGGCCGCAGGATGTTCATACAGAGCATGTCGTCATACGGCAACCACTGCATAACGGCTTACGGCACCAAGTCCCCGAAGGCAATGGGCGACATCTTCGACATGCGCACAGGAAAGATAGCCGGAGCCGGAATCACCTACGAGAACGCCCCCTGGTCGAGGCCGCACTGCAACATGGCGTCTTTCGGCAAGGAACACCTCGGCGGCAACAAACTGCCCGTCCTCTACCTTTCCCAATGGGACAGGGACAAGGAGCGCGGCACGCTCGTCTATGACATCAAAATGAACGGAGACGGAAGCGCTTCCGCGGTGCAGGTCCAGAGAATCCGCGCCGACGTTCCCGACGACATCCTGGGCAGCACCTCCGTGGACTGGGTCGTTGACACCGATGCAGGGAATCTGTATTCCTTCGGCTACTCCATGCCCGGCAACAACACCTGGGACTACCAGAGCCAGTACAACACCACGAAGGTATGCGTCTTCCGCCTTCCGAAACTGTCTGAAGGAGAGGAAGTCGTGCTTACCGGGAAAGACCTTGTGGACAACTATGACATCGAAGCGATGGTTTACCGCCAGGACGCCGCCTACCACAAGGGCAAGATTTACATCGCCACGGGCATCCACAAGCGTTCCTGCGTGTATCTGAAGGAGTTCGACTTGAAGAAGAAGTGCATCACAAGGGTCTTCGACCTCCGGACCATAGTGTACAAGGAACCCGAAGGAGTGTTCTTCCACGGCAACAATCTGATTATCAACTTCGGCCGGGACGAACTCTACACCATAAAACTGTAAAGGGTCACTCAGAAGCTGTTTTGAAATGGTTGCCGCATTTAATTATAACGTATTTCCGAGGACAGATTTTCACTCGAAGAAGGAGCATAGCCGTAGCTATGTGACTGATGAGAGGGGAAATATGGACCGGAAAGACGCATAAGAAAAAAGGATAACCATTTCAAAACAGCTTCTCAACCTTGATGAAAGGCCGGGTTTCGCCGGTAAAACGCCAGAGGGTGAGCTCGCTTGAGTATCCGCCCTCTTTCTTTTTGCCGAAAGAGCGGCTGATATAGAAAAGACCGTCACCGAGCGATTCGAGTCCGGTGGCACCTCCGCCGCGGGCCCAGCCGAAGATGCCGGTTTCCGGATGCTCCTCACCGGCCTGTGCAAGAGGCAGGACAAGCTGCTTTCCGGCATAGGGCACTCCGTCGAGCTTTTTCATCTTCGGACGGGCCTTGCTGTCAACCGCAAACAGCCTGTAGTTGGGGAACTCAGGCTTCTTGCCCTTATAAACGGCCATGAACCAATACCCCGTATGGGCATCGTATTCGAGGTTCTGAACGCCCCAGCTGGTATTGCCGGTATATACGAAATAGGTCCTGTACGGTTTGTCCGGCCCGCTGGTGTGCGGATTCTCCAGGGAAAGGGGCTGTGCCAGTGCATCCCATGAAGTGATGTCATACTGATGCAGGACCTGATAGTCATTATCCTTCCTGTTCACATCTCCATAGATACCGTAAGCGACTGTAAGATAAGTGTTTCCGGAATCCTTTCCGAACCCGGGGCCGAAGCTCACGCCGTCTATTCCGCTGCACCCGTAACGGTGCTCGTACTCATGCCTGCCTACCTTAACCTTCGCCTCATAATCCGCGATTACGTTATTCAGGCATACCGCCTTGACTATCCCGTCATTTACGGCATGCATCCCCTCGCGGTCTATCTTCGCAACGTCTATTATCGCTATGTAGAAACGGTTGCCGGTAGTGAATTCGGCATTGTTGCGGCTCAGGATTCCCTTGCCTATGGCATCGTTCTTATACTCGAGCGAGCCATATACCTTCCCGTCGGCAGGATTCAGGTCCAGACAGCCCAGGTGGCCGAGGAAACCCTCCACGGTGCCCAGCACCCTGCCGGAGAGGTCGGTCTTGACGAAAACGTCGGTGAATGAGAAATATATGCAGCCCGCGGCCTTGTCAACTGCGATCCCCTGGACGTGACCTGCCATATAGGGGCCGACGGTAATCTGCCTTTTCCACTCCGTCCCTGATGCCTGGATGGAAAAGGCACCCAGTATCATGGCCGTAAAGACGGCCGCTGCAATTGACTTGAACGATTTTGCCATATAAAAAATAGTTTTGTAACTCAGCAAATATACTATTTCGGAGGCGATGTCTTGCAACTCCACCTATATTTTTATAAATTTGTCAGATGCGGGCGGAATACGTCCCATGGTTTGAAACGATACAAAACCTATAGTTCTATGTTCAAAAACCACCCCAAGGGCTTGATTCCTGCAGCCCTGAGCAACATGGGAGAAAGGTTCGGCTACTATATCATGAACGCCGTCCTCACCCTCTTCCTGTGTTCCAAATTCGGCCTCAGCGATTCCAAGGCAGGCCTCATCTATTCATTCTTCTATGCCGGCATCTACGTGCTCAGCCTCGTCGGCGGCATAATCGCCGACCGCACGTCCAATTACAAAGGCACTATCCAGAGCGGCCTTATCACCATGGCATGCGGCTACGCCGTACTGTCCATTCCTATCCTCGCCACTCCGGAAAGGACATGGCTCCTGCCCCTTACCTGCCTCGCCCTCTTCATGATAGCTTTCGGCAACGGCCTGTTCAAAGGAAACCTGCAGGCCATCGTGGGCCAGATGTATGACAACTACGAGGCGGAAGAGGCCAAGAAAGGCCCCGAGGCTCTCGAAGCCGCCAAAGGCCAGCGTGACTCCGGATTCCAGATTTTCTACGTATTCATCAACATCGGCGGCCTTATCGCTCCGTTCGTGGCCCCGCTGCTCCGCCAGTGGTGGCTCGGTGTGCACGGCCTGAAATACAATGCCAAGCTTCCCGCCCTTTGCCATGACCTTCTGAACGGAGGCTCCGTTTCCGACAACCTCATCGACAATGCCGCCAAGGCCGGCCAGGTACTCGACCCGGCCAACGTGGAGGCTGCCACTTCATTCGCGGGCAAATACCTTGATATCTTCAACACAGGCATCCACTATTCCTTCATAGCCTCCGTGGCCGCGATGCTCATTTCACTGTGCATCTTCCTCGCTACCAAGAGGATGTTCCCCACCCCCGGCAAGAAGGTTGCAAAGGTCTCCGAAGACTACACCCCCGAAGAGAAGGCTGCCATGGCAAAGGAAATCAAGCAGAGGATGTATGCCCTGTTCGCAGTTCTCGGCATAGTGATTTTCTTCTGGTTCTCCTTCCACCAGAACGGCCAGTCCCTCTCGCTGTTCGCACGTGACTTCGTGAAGACAGACACCATAGCCCCTGAAATCTGGCAGGCCGTCAATCCGTTCTTCGTAATCGTCCTTACCCCCGTGATAATGTGGCTCTTCGGATGGCTCGGAAAACGTGGCAAACAGGTTTCCACCCCGCGCAAGATCGCATACGGAATGGGTATCGCCGCAATGGCCTACATTTTCCTCTGTGCTTACAGCTACATCGCCGGTTACCCTTCCGCCACCGATTTCCTCAAGCAGCCCGCAGCCGCACAGGAAGCCAGTCTCGCCGGACCATGGGTACTCATAGTGCTCTATTTCTTCCTTACGGTAGCCGAGCTGTTCATCTCCCCTCTCGGACTGTCGTTCGTATCGAAGGTCGCTCCGAAGAACCTCCAGGGCCTGTGCCAGGGTCTGTGGCTCGGCGCCACCGCGGTAGGCAACCTGTTCCTGTTCCTCGGTCCCATGATGTACAACGCCCTTCCCCTGTGGCAGTGCTGGGGAGTGTTCATGATACTCTGCCTGCTGTCGATGGGCGTAATGTTCGGCATGGTGAAGTGGCTCGAAAGGGTCACCGCATAAATGCAGGATTCCATACGCAAACAACTGATAGACTGGGCCGTTACCTACAACGACCCGGTCTATTTTGAAGAAGACCCGATATCCTTCCCGCGGCATTTCCATCAGCTTATGGACTGTGGGAAGGCGGATTTGCGGGATATTGAAATCTCCGCCGTGTTCTCGGCCCATCTGGCATGGGGCAGACGGTGCATGATAGTGCGGGACTGCAGGCGTCTTTTCGACCAGATGGACTGGAAGCCATACGATTACATAATGAAAGGAGTATGGCGGAGCGGTCCCGACAGCGCCCACCGCACGGTAAGATGGGACGATGTGGCAGCCATCTGCCGCAGGCTCAGGGACTGGTACCTGGAGCACTCCTCTCTGGAAAAGCTGGACGTCGAAGGGCTCCGAAGGTGCATCTTCGGGCAGAAAGACGACCCTTCCGCAGCCAACAAGAAGATACACATGATGCGCCGGTGGATGGCAAGGAGGGACGGAAAGGTGGATCTAGGATTGTGGAAAGATACTTCCACGGAAAGCCTTGTCATTCCGCTTGACGTACATTCGCACCGGATGGCTGTCGAACTGGGCCTGACCGGACGGCGCCAGAAGGACATCCGCACCGCCATGGAGATTACGGACTGTTTCCGGGACATCTTTCCCGGGGACCCCTGCCTCGGCGATTTCGCCCTGTTCGGCTATGGGGTGACGCACCCGAAAGTACAGTCAGATGCCTAAACTCTATATCATATCGGGCTGCAACGGCTCCGGCAAGACAACCGCCTCATACACGGCGCTTCCCGAGCTTCTCCAGTGCAGCGAATTCGTCAATTCGGACGAGTTCGCAAAGGGCATTTCACCGTTCAGCCCCGTATCGGCATCGCTCGAGGCCAGCCGGTACATGCTGTTGAAAATCCGCTACCTGATGGCCCGCAAGGCCGATTTCGGTATCGAGACTACCCTTGCCACCCGCACCCTTCAGAAACTCATACAACGGGCGCAGAAGGAGGGATACCACGTGACGGTCATGTACTTCTGGCTCAATTCCCCGGACCTCGCCGTAGCACGGGTGAAGGACCGGGTGCAGAACGGAGGCCACAACGTTCCGGAAGAAACCATACGCAGGCGTTATGCCAACGGACTTCAGTATTTTTTCAGGGACTATATGGGAATGGCCGACCGCTGGATACTGGCCGACAACTCCGAAATCCCGTTCAAGATAGTGGCACAGGGCTGGCGCGACAGCATGGTGGTCAAGGACAACCGCCTCTTCGAGCATATCCGCAGCCAGGCGCTTGCCGAACCTGAGGAACAGCCACAGGCAGGGCAGAATTCATTACAGTAATTTGGAACAACAGTATTATACAGACCTATTCGGAGTAAACCGCAGCGCGATGGAAGACCTTTGCGCCGGTGCCACAAGGGGAGGCGGTGACTATTGCGACCTGTTTTTCGAGAACACCCGCTACCGCGACCTGCTGCTCCGCGACGGGGTCGTAGGCTCAGCCGGATACCACGTTGACTACGGGGCAGGGATAAGGGTGCTCGCCGGCGGCCGCACAGGCTACGCATATACCGAAAGTACCTCTCCGCAAGACCTGAAGGCCGCAGCGAAGGCCGCAGGAAGCATATCCGGGACAGTCAGGGTCGCCTCAACGGGACAGGACGGTGGCCCGATGGCTTTCAAGCCTGCAGGAATTCCAGTATCCACAGGCCTCTACCCCGTAGTCGAAGGGTGGATGGACTGCCCCACGGACAGGCTCGCCGACGCCCTGTACCGGCTGGACACCCTTGTCCGCTCGAAAGACAGCCGGATAGTGTCGGTAACTGCCATGCTGTCAGCCTCCCAGAGCGAGATAATGAACTTCAACTCCCTTGGAGAAATGAGCTGCGACAGCCGCCCGATGGGTACCCTGGCCTTATCCGTGGTATATTCCGACGGCAAGACAACCCAGAACAACCACGTCAGCAAGAGTTTCCGCAAAGGGGCCGAAATGATATCACCTGAGCTGATAAATGCCCTTGCCGACGAGGCTGTGAAGGACATCGACGCCAGGCTGCAGGCCATAAGGCCCAAGGGAGGCAAGATGCAGGTCGTAATGGGCTCCGGGGCCTCCGGAATCCTGCTTCACGAGGCCATGGGGCACGCCTTCGAAGCCGATTTCAACCGCAAGGGACAGTCGGTATTCAGCGGCCGCATAGGCAGCAGGATCTGCCGGAAAGGCATAAACATCGTGGATGACGCACTGCTGCCGGCATTCCGCGGTTCCCTCAGCGTGGATGACGAAGGAGTGCCCGGGCAGAAGACTTACATGGTAACGGACGGCATACTCACTTCCTATCTGCACGACCGCATAAGCGCGGCATATTACGGAGTCTCCCCCACCGGCAACGGCAGGCGGGAGTCTTTCCGGTTCGCCCCCATCCCGAGGATGCGGTCCACATACATGGAAAACGGAGACGGCTCCGCCGAAGACATCATAGCCTCGGTAAGGCACGGCATCTACGTGGATGAATTCTCCAACGGGCAGGTGAAAATCGGCGAAGGGGATTTCACATTTTTCGTAAAGAGCGGCTATCTGATTGAAAACGGGAAGCTTACGGCTCCTGTAAAAGATATCAACGTAATAGGAAACGGCCCGGCCGCGCTGGCTGACATTGCAGCAGTGGCGGATGACGCCAAAGTGGACGACGGAGCCTGGACCTGCGGAAAGGAACAGAGCGTACCGGTATCCTGCGGCATCCCGACCGTGCTCGTAAACAACCTTACGGTAGGAGGAGAATGACTATGGAGGATAATTACTCATGGGGAATCACCCCTGCCGAAAAGGCCTCCGCAATGCTCTGCATGGAAAAGGCCATGGGTGACGGTGCCTCCGCATGCCGGCTTACACTCAACAAGAGCCTGGCCAACATGGTCTCGATACTTGACGGTCAGGTGGACAAAATCGCCAGCAGCGCGGACAAATCCCTTACCGTCAACCTGTTTGCAGACGGGAGGTACGGGACTTTCTCCACCAATGACCTCTCCCCTGACGGCATCGGCTGTTTTGTAAGCCGGGCTATCGACATTGTACGGAATATCGCGCCCGACGGATGCCGCCGTCTTCCCGGAAGGGAAAGGATATGCACCACGGCCCGCACCGGACTCGAACTCGGCCTGTGCGACGGCGCCTTCCCGTCCGTCAGTCCGCAGAAGCGCATAGAAATGGCCCGGATTTCCGCAGAAGGGGCGTTCTCCTCCCTGCCGGCAGGACTGAAACCTCTTTCATCGGAAACCGCCTATACTGATTCCGTTTCCGACTGCCTCGTGCTCGACTCCGAAGGCCTTGAATGCAGGCATATCGAGACATCCTATGAAACCGATTCGGAGACTACGCTCCTGACTCCTTCGGGCGAAAGGGTCTCCGGAACATGGTGGGACGCCGCTCCGAAGCTGGAGGACTTCCGCTATGAAGGTTGTGCGGCAAAGGCTTCCGCACGGGCTGCGGCCATGGCCTCCCCGGGAACTCTTGAAGGCGGAAGATACCGTATGGTCGTGGAGAACGATGTCGCCTCAAGGCTGCTCACCCCGGTGCTCGCCGCATTGGGAGGGTTCGCCATACAGCAGAAGAATTCATTCCTGAAAGACGCCCTCGGCCGGAAAGTCTTCCCTGAAGGACTGTACGTGGAAGACAGCCCCCTGGAGCACGGCAGGCCCGGGTCCAGGCTTTTCGATTCAGAAGGTACGGCATCCTCCCGGGCAGGGATCATCAGCGGCGGAGTTGTGGAAAGGTTCTTCATAAACACCTACATATCAGCCAAGACCGGGCTCCCGCCAACCATCGAGGATGCCATACGCCCCGCAGTCGCGCCTTTCCTCGGAGGACGGTGCCGGGAGCGCGTCAGCCTGGAAGAGATCCTTGATGCCTGCCACGACGGCATATACGTCACCGGCTTCAACGGAGGCAACTGCAACAGCGCCACCGGAGACTTCTCATACGGTGTGGAGGGCTTCGCAATACGGAACGGCAAGATAGATTTCCCTGTCAGGGAGATGCTTATTACCGGCAATATGATATCTTTGTGGAACAACCTGCTCGCCGCCGGAAGCGACTGGAGGCCCTGCTCGGTACGCCGTATTGGGACCCTCGCATTCGACGGAGTGAGTTTCAGCAGCTAGAGTTTTTTGATTATGAAAGCGATTAAAGACACCGTGGTTTCCATCAGTTACACACTGACTGTAGATGGCAGGACCGCCGACTCTGCCGGCGAAGACAAACCCCTTGAATATATCCATGGCGGGCACATGCTGATTCCCGGACTTGAAGAGGCCCTGGAAGGCAGGGAGCCCGGCGACGCAGTGACCGTAACGGTTGGTCCCGAAGAAGCATACGGCGACTACGACCCGAAGAAGAAATTCGACATCCCGAAGGAGAGTTTCGCCATCGACGGCATAATCCGGGAAGATCTGCTCGCTCCCGGTACCATAGTCCCCATGCTGAATTCTGCCGGCGCCGTAGTGCAGGGCACGGTTGTGGAAGTCAAGGGCGATGACGTCACGATGGATTTCAACCATCCCATGGCCGGGAAAGTCCTCAATTTCACGGCAAAGGTCATCTCCGTAAGGGCAGCCACCGAAAAAGAACTGAAGGAAGGGCTCCACGGGGAGTATCTTCCGCAGGATGAATGCGGGTGCGGATGTCACCATCATCACCACCACGGCGAGGGCTGCTGCCACGGAAAGGGGCATCATGACGGGCATTGCCATCACGATGAAGGCCGTCACGGCGAGGGCTGCTGCCACGGCGAAGGCCATTGTCACCACGACGGGGAATAGGAAACTGCTCACTGATGAAGGCAGCCGTAGTCATACTGAACTGGAATACAAAGGATTATCTCAGGAGATTCCTCCCGGGAGTACTGGCGTCCGCCGGAGTTTCGGACGGCTCTGCAACCTCAGGGACCGGACTCGACAAGACAGTTGCTGAAACGCCTGCCGGGTCCCTGAGCCCTGTCGAAGGGCCGGAACAGTCAAAATGCCAGTCCCATATTGATGTCATAGTGGCCGACAACGGTTCTACCGACGGCTCCGTGGAAGTGCTGCGGGAAGAGTTTCCGCAGGTCAGGACAGTCCTGCTTGACAAGAACTACGGCTTTGCCGGCGGCTATAACAAAGCCCTGGAGCAAATACCTGAATATGATGTCTTTATCCTGCTCAATACGGATATTGAAGTTTCCCCGGGCTGGATAGAGCCGCTGCTCAGCCATCTGGAAAGCCATCCCGGATGCGCCGCCTGCTCGCCCAAGATACTCTCATACGCCGACAGGACAAAATTCGAATACGCAGGTGCTGCCGGAGGCTACCTGGACCGCTTCGGATTCCCATACTGCCGCGGACGCATACTCGGAAAAATTGAGACCGACAGAGGTCAATACGACACTCCGGAAGACGTGATGTGGGTTTCAGGAGCCTGCATGGCCATCCGAGGCAAGGCATTCTTCGGTGCAGGAGGGTTTGACGGACGCTTCTTCGCCCACATGGAAGAGATAGACCTGTGCTGGAGACTGCAATTGCAGGGATGGACAGTCACCGCCCTTCCGAGTACAGGCATATACCATATAGGTGGAGGCACGCTCGGCCAGACGTCTCCCTTCAAGCTTAAGCTCAATTTCCGCAACAACCTGCTGATGCTTTCCAACAACCTGGCCAAGACCTTAGCCTCCAGGAAGGCGGCATCCGGAATCCCCACATATAAAGCCGCATCAGCCGGCCTGAGAGGCGCCTCCGCAATGATCATGCTCAGGAAAGCCATAGACCTGATGGCGGCAGCCGCATACCTGCTCACCTTCAAGGCTGGCAAAGCCAAGGCCGTGCTCCAGGCCCATAGGGAATACAGGGCCTTGAAGACCGCTCCGTCCCGCAAGAAGCTGGAAACCTGGCTGGAAGGCACAGCCCGGCACCCTTATATCAAAGGCCTGAAAAACACATACCTCCTTATAGAATATCTTAAGAAGCTGTTTAAAATTTATTGGTCAAAAATTTTATGAGCAATTTTCGAAGCAGCTTCTATCGTTTTGGAAGGAGCATAGCCGTAGCTATGTGACTGAGAAAACGGACGAAGATGGCCGGAAATGGCCAGAAAAGATTGATTGGATAAAATTTAAACAACTTCTAAATCCAAATAATGAAACGCTTCCTCATTCTCGCCGCATTCATCGGTGCGGCAATGTTCACAGCTTCAGGCCAGCAGAGCCGCCAGCATCTTGACAGGATCCTGTCAGAAGACATCCTCCGTTCTTCCCTTATAGGGGTTTGCGCAGTCAATGAAAACGGAGACACCCTCCTGGCGCATAACCCGAATATCAGGATGCAGCCGGCCTCAAATACCAAACTCATAACCACCGGCTGCGCCATGCACCGCCTGGGGCCCGGTTTCCGCTTTGAGACCAAAATAGCCTACTCCGGCGATATTCGGAAGGGCGTACTCAAAGGCGACCTTTACATAGTGGGCAGCGGGGATCCCCTGATGTGCTCTTCCGATTCCATAGCCACCAGACAGGACGCCTTGTTTGCCGAATGGCTTGAGATGCTGCGCAAGGCCGGAATCAGGAAAATCCAGGGCAACATCATAGGTGACGGAAGGTTTCTCGACGGAGAAGACGGCAGCATGAGCCTTGGACCCACTACGCGCAGCGCCCCTGACGCACCCGGGCTCGGCGGCCTGAACTACCGCAGGAATCTCATCCGATGCCGCATCA
>ERZ842401.3252-NODE-3252-length-20467-cov-3.733539_pt1 | contig 20467 bp, 22 predicted proteins | sample MGYA00521270_ERZ842401 | MGnify/ENA primary metagenome ERZ842401 (study PRJEB31892, sample SAMEA3878208) | bioreactor metagenome | biome: Moose rumen | place: Sweden | collected 2011-10 | study: EMG produced TPA metagenomics assembly of the PRJEB12797 data set... | reverse complement strand
AGATCTACACTCTTTCCCTACACGACGCTCTTCCGATCTGCAAATATAATATTAAAATTTATAAAAAGCCTTAATTTACTCTCTTAGGTGTTGATTATTTACAATAACAAAAGAATAATTATAGTTTCAAATGTAAATTTGAGAGTTTTGATGCTTGTAAAGAATTTGTTGATGATAGTAAGTAAGAGTTATAACGCAAGTAATTTATTAGAGTTTTATACCCTGCAAACGTTTCTTTTTGTTTGTTTTTATCTGGCTCTTTCTATCATCCCTGTTCATTAGTCTTTTACTTTGAGCAGAATTTTTGCTTTGAATCAACCCTGATAAGTAATACATAAGGCTGATTGAACTTTGTGCAATGTAAAAGTTTTTGTGAGATGAAATATTATTGATCATTTGTGAGGCATATTCATCTCCTTGCTCTGAAGCAAGATTAAGATAATCAAGTCCAAACTTTGTATCTCGTTCTACATCGTCATTACCAAAGTAAAAAATCTTACCAAGTTGAAACGAAGCATAGTGATTACCGTTTTTTGAAGACTCTTTTAAGTATAAAATCGCTTTTTCATAATCTAAAACTGACGGACATGTTGAATGAAATCTTCCTAACAAATAGGCGGCAGATGAGTCGTTCCTCTCTGCCGCCTCTAATAATGCTCTGTACGCCTTATCGATTTCTTCTGTTAGAACATCGTTGTCATGAATTGCATTAACAACAATATGCTTTGCTTTTGATAACTCATTTTCACTCGTTTCATTGCTTTGTTCAACAACTAATATATCACTTGAAATGTCAAGCGCAGATGATATAATCATATTCTTAATTGATTTGAATTCTTTGTTCTGTGACAAACGAACCTTCTCCGGTATCTCATCGGTATATGTTTTAAGGATCGCATACCTGTTTTCATACCACAAGTCATACAGTGTTGATATTCTTTCGTTGTGTTCAAGCATATCAACAATGGAGTCTATTATTCCCTTTATACTCTTGTTGAGATAACCATATTGTAGTTTGCCTTTTGTCTTAACGAGTTTTTCAGCAAGGGCAACAAACTGCATTTGCAATTCGTGATTTGAATACATACCTGAGTTTATTTCTCGAACAATTTCAGATGCAACATCTTTCGTGGTGAGTTTAAGCTCATCACGATTTTTTGTTTGTGCCTTATATTCTGATAATAGTTCTTGTTCAAAGATATCATTTGCAAGTGAAGACCGAATTTGCTCTATCCCGGATTTTGATAAGTAACCCTCATTTTCAATCGTTGAATAAGCAATTAAATGAATGTGCGGATGATGTGATTCGTTATGAAAAGCAGCATACCATTTCAGGTTTTTCATAGGGACTTTCAGACTTTTTGATAGTTGAGTCACTTGAGAACGAAGCATATCTTTCCATCGATCTGCTGTATTAAAGCCTAATCGTTCAGCATCCTCTCTGCGTAAAGATACTATCATTGTCCAGACATTTCCGTTGTGCTGTTTCAACTCATCTGAAACTTTAGACAGATTTATATTTATTCCTTCGTATGAAAACAAACCGTGTTTGCCGACCTTTTCAACATTTGGTCTTGTTGCAATATAGTCTGCATAGGTCTTTGTATCTTTTAATTCGCACATGTTTTCTTCTATTGTGCGAGAAATAAATTCAGAAGCATTTACAGCAGTCGGATTGCTTTTGTAGTCTGCATATTCAAGTAGCTTCTTTGAATCGGGAAAATCTTTGAGCAATTGAGATAATAAAGATAGTTGCTTGGGCGTAATGGGGGCAGACTTATCCTTGTCTTTTGGGATCATAACACCTTCACGTGTTGCAATATATTTCACATATCCGCTGACATTTTTTGTACCGTTCGGTTTTATATATCCGAACTTTGTAACCAGTTTTGCCACAGTTATTCACCTCTTTGCCATTCAAGCGCATCATTAAAACTGAATGAACCGTTAAGAGATTTTACCTCTTTAACACATGAACCTCTAAGCTTTTCCAAAGTCAGCTTATCAATATCTGAATCCGAAGCTATAACATTCATTGTCACAGCTAATTCAACAGCCAATTTGAACAACATTCTTGAAGTTTTATTCTCACTCTCCTTGACTATTCCTTTCAATGTAGATGTAATAACTTCAGGTAAGTATTCCTGATTTTCATTTGAAGAAAGGTAGCCTATATAAAAGAGAATTGCCTTTTCAATGAATTCGCTCTGGCTTCTGCAATTATCTTTTTCATACCATTCTTTAGTTCGTTCTAAAGTTGAAGTTCTTGCCCAAAGTGCAAATTTGCGTTTAATCTCCTTTCTGTTAGAACTGTTTTCCATAATCATTTTCAACTCCTGTTCTGACACCTTGTTTCTGTTGTATATTCTGGGATTTGTCAAATTTACAACCCATATCATACAGCCAAGCTCATACTATATAACCCCTTATGGTCGTTAGCGTAAAAATCGTGTAACAGTCGGCGTTGCCGGCTGATGTGATAAGAGTCGGGATGCTACTGCAACCCCGACTCTTTCTCCTGCTTGAAAATCGGACTGTAAAACTGCCGATATTTTGCTCTAGCCTTGCCGTATTGAGCACATCCTCCAGATGTGTTTGAAATGCTCAAAAAGCGCCCTAAAAACGCCTACATTTGCATTCCCTGATCATCTCCGGACATTGACAGTTCGTTAAGATTTAAGTATGTGCGAAACGCTTCAAGCTGATCACCGTAATATGGCGAGTCAGATTCCATTGCAGATGTAGCAGCGTTAAAGAAAGTGTCGAGTGAATAATGATGGTAGTCATTATCCCCAACTTCTTTTACGTTTACAATATCGTTTTCCAAATTGATTTTCACAATTGCGTTTATTCTGTCATCGCTCTGCATTGATTTACACATAATATCAAATGGGACATCAGGTATTCGATTCCAGTATCCAAAGTTGCTCATGTATGAATCTGCAGAATACTCATATACACCTTTAGGATCAAAGATTTGCTCTGCGAATATTTTAGCAATTTCAAAAACAGATTTGTAATCTTCGCATGCGATATTGACAGGATCTTCGTCATTCGCAATTTGGATGAGTGCAAGTTTACCTTCAGGATTCGTTTCATCTTCAAGCTCAATGTCTGAAAGAATGAGTGTCTGTTCTTCCGGAGTAACATATAGGTCGAATAATTCTCCGAGTTTATTTTCAAGGTAGTCTTCGAGCGTTCCGTCATAAGCATCACTCAACGCTTCATAGATTCTGTCATCAATAGTTAATGAAATTGTATGATACTTCATTTCTCGTTTCCTTTCTTAACTCTTTTAGTTTGATCGCTTGACGATTCTTCTTCAGCCGAATCCTCAATATAGTCACGGACAGCGACAGGAACATATTTCTGATACATTCTTTCAACGCATTCTTCAAGCTCTTTTTTGAAATCAACATTTTTCTTTTTAGTGAATCTTTTCAGAGCTTTTATCTTTTCTTCATCAAATTGAATTGAAATTGTTATCTGTTTCATTCCTGAACAACTCCTTTACCTAATCCTGACTCCCACTCCTCAGCATCATCTGTTGATCCGTATAGGTCAGGGAGCATGTTTGTTTCTTCTTCACCGAGTGAATTGAGAAATTTCATTTCTGCAGTAAGTGATTTTTCAAACGATGTTCTCTTGAAATGACAATTTAAGAATGTTGAATCTGTAAAATTTGAATGTGTAAAGATAGCGTTGTTAAATCTGCAATTTATAAACCTGCAATTAATATACTCGCTTTCCTCGGAAGTAGCAGATGAAAAATCACAATTTCTGAATACCGCATTCTCTGCTGATGCGAAACACAAACTTGCATCTTTGAAAGAGCAATTATTGAATTTGCCATTTGAGAAATTTACGCTATTCAGAGTCTTATCATCAAAATCAATGTTATCGACTCTGTGGTTTTTAAAGTCAGCCTGCTCACCAGAGCCTTCACCATATATCCAGAGAATATGTTTAGCGCATTTTAGTTCAATGTCATCATTACAGGATTCGTCGAGAAAGATTACATCGTAGTCGCTATCTGATTTATCTTCAAGATACTCCTTTTTAGGATATATGATGATATCATTTACATCTGTTTCTATATGTTCAATTTCATCTCTTTCACACAAGAGTTCAATGAGCAGCTGCTTGTCAATTAAATATTCTCCGAGCTGCGGTTGTATATCATCAAAGTTGATAGTGAGATGGTCATATTCGCATTTGAATAAAATGTCCTTGACCAACCGATTCACTCTGTCCTGAAGTGTTTCAACGAAATCTTTAAGTGTGGGACTCATCTGCTCCTGCATAAGTATCTGTCTTGCGTTCGGAATAAAGGATGAGTACCGAGCGTAGTTTGAGCCTTCGCTCTCGATGAGAATACCGTCATCTGTATCTTCGCCTATGACTAAAATACAATGCGCTTTCCCGTTGTCATCAAAGCCCATCAGGTCTTTATGAGATTCTATGAACGGATAATCTTGTAATAGGTTATTCTTGAACAGTTCAAATCCTTCACCGCCAAGTTCAATTACCTTATCGACTACACAGCTCTGTGTGTCGATTCGGTAATCTTTTCTGTTAAGTCTTGCGTTTATAATCACGCTGTTTCTCCTTCTTCGTAATTAATGAACGGAACCTTTAACCACTCTTGCCATCTATTGTATGACAGTTTTGTTTTAATGACTCCTTCAAAAGTGTTTGCCGCCTGAATTACATATCCGTTGCCGATATATATTCCGATATGACCTTCTTGCCATACTGCAAGTCCGGGAATTTCAGGCATAGTACTCATCGGTCCTTTTTCTATTGCTGCGTTGTGCATTCCGTTTGCGGATAAATCTGGCATTCCATTTGTGCCGTATTCGATCTTTCCTGTGTCAGAATTGTACCATCCATAACCTTTTATGAGGCCGACACAGTCCGAGGTTCGTCTGCCCATCCAATGAGAACGGATATATTCTTCTTTATCTGATACTCGTGATCCGGAGATTGATATATACTGTTGCAACTGATTTTCTGTCAAAACATTTCCGTAACTTCCCCAGACATATCCCCACCCGTTATCATAGGCGAATTTAGCCCATTCTACCAAGCCGTTATTTGTTTTGTCGGGGGAGATATTGCCTATATCAATTACATTGATTTTAATGATGCTCATAAGATTGCTAAAATCGTCTTTATCAATTTCTTTATCAAATGTATCTGACAGTATCTCAGGTAAATCATCTTCTTCACTCGCTCGTTCATAACAGCCGACAAGTTTATTTACAAAGCTTGAGTCGGCTTTTTCGGTATCATAAAAGGCACAGGCATATACTGCCTGCGCCTTCTTAATTGTTAGTTCATCAAAGCCTCTTCCTGCGAACTCTTTACTTATATTTTCAGTTACATCGTTTAAATGTTGAATATTATCTCTTGTTTCCTGTGACATATTTGTGTCGATTATCTGATACACTTCGTTAATATCAAACTGTGTTGAGCTTATGTCATCAAGTACGCTTGATAGTACGATAACGGGAAGGAATAACAACATCAGTATGCCGGCGATGATTGATAGTATCGCCACTCTACCTCGCTTATCGCTTGCAACGGCAGCAGTAGCTTTCACAGCAACAACTGAAGCACTCATATAGTATTTCACCTCCTAAACAAAAAAATAGCAGGATTTGAAAAACAAATCCTGCAAAGTAATTGTTATTAATCTATTAAAAGTATTTATTCTTCTGTTTTTTTAGGATTGGCAAATAATTAAAGAGCCCAAAAAAAACAGCGAGTAATGACATGAATGAAGTACTATTAAACACAGTGTTAACAAATGGTTCTAACACCATTCCCAATAATATAGAAAGAGGAATTGGCACAAAATAAACAGCTGCTTCCAAATATACATTTTCTCTCTTTTTTTGGACAAACAGTTTTTCATAGATAAGGTTAAAAACAAAAAATAAAAATGCTATTAAGAGAGACCATGTATCAATATTTTTTGTATTGAGTTCGGAATTTGGTTTCATGCCACTAATGAAAGTTAATAAAACCAATAAAAGAATACATGTTAAACAAAAAATAAAAACCTTTTTCAAAAAGCTATAAGTGCTTTTTATCTTATTTAATATGAGTTGTTTATCCTCTAACACACAATTTGAACCCTTGCTATAAGTTTTAATATTGTCTCCCATTTTGTCTTTAGCAGAGGAACTTAATGCTAAGATAAAAGCTCTTTTATATTTCTTTGACTGTTCAATTTTTATTTTTTCTCTACTATACTTGCATCCTTTTAAATCATCCTTGTCTAATTGATTATTAAACCATTTCTGTTTAATAAGTTCATTTTCAATATCCTCATATTTAATCTTGCTATTTTTCTTTTCTATTTCTATCCTTGGTAATATACAATTACCTGTTTCTTTGTCAATTAACATATAATACTCTTTATTGTAATTGAAAAGAACATAATATTCCGTGTTTAATGGTTCACGGCTTGTTTCTATTTTGTTCTTAATCAGTAATAAAGCAAAGAAGATAGAATAAAAAATCGCTATGATACAGTAACAATAAATTGACATGTTAGTCACCTCTAAATTTATTTTAGAGTTAAATTAATTGTATGTCAATATTTATCTTCCACCCGCCTTACCGAACATCTTCTGCTTGAAATCAGGTGCGATTACCTGAAGCAAATATCTCTCGTTACCGCATCTGTACAAACAAGTACCTCTTTCCGGGTATTTGATGAGTTCAAACTCCGAAGGTTCAAGCTGCATTACATCGATGTATGTTTTAGGTTCGATGTTACCTGCATTGAACAGGAACTGATGCGTCGGGATTGAGAATAACGGCTTTGTGTATTCCCTGATTCCTTCAAGCATGAAGTCCTCAATGTTCTGTGATGCGAGAATGACTGCGCTCTCTTTCTTTCGTACACGCTTTGAGGCGTTTCGGATGTATTCGATTGCAGTCATGTTCGTTAAGAACAGATATAACTCATCGATAGCAGCAACCGTGTTTCCTTTGCTCAAAAGTTCGTTTGTCATATATGAGAGTATGTTGAAGAGCATTGCATCCTTGAGCCTTCTGTTTGTGTCAAGCAATCCCTTTACTCCGAAGCAGAGGAAGCTATCGTCTGCAATATTTGTGTGTCCGTTGAAGTATTTTGACTCTGTGCCGATACACATTGAATTCAGACCGAGACAAAGCGACTGCAGAGTTTCTTCCGTATATATCTGCTTTGCTTTTTTTGAATCGTATTCTTTGAATTCGGAATCAAGGAGTTCGTAAAGATCAGAGAGAATAGGATAATCTGTCGGCTTGAGTTTGTCGAAATTGGTGTAGTCAGTAATACCGAAGTTCCTATATAACTTGGTTATGATTATCTCAAGCGTGTCCAATTCCGTATCGCTAAAATCTTTGTACGCACGGAAGAAATCCTTGAGGTACGCAATGTGCTGTGAGAGCCTTGTAACTTTGTTAAATGCCTTTTCAGGATCGAGGGGTGTGTCATCTTCCTCATCATATTCTCCGAGCGATTTAGGCTCCAAAGGATTGATGATGTACTTGCCTGACATAAAGTCAATGTAACAACCGCCGAGAGCTTCTGTCAGTTTCTCGTATTCTGCTTCGGGATCAAGAGATATGATTCTCTTGCCTGATTCACGAAGGTTTGTAAGTACGAGCTTTAACAGATACGATTTGCCCTGACCGGAGTTGCCGAGTATGAGGCAGTTTGCGTTTGTCTTGTCTTCCGCTCTGCGGTCAAAGTCAACGAGTATATTTGTGCCGTACTTATCTCTGCCGATGAAGAAGCCCTTTGGATCGGTTTTACCTGAATAGTTGAACGGGTAAAGATTCGCTACCGATGAAGCCGGCAATACTCTTTCAAACTGTTCTCTAAACACATTCCAGCCCATAGGTAAGACAGAGAGAAATCCTTCCTTCTGGCGAAGAGTGAGTCTGTCAACTGTCATCTTTGAGCGAGTGAGTTCCATAGTTATCTCCGACTGAATCTCTCGGAGTTTATCCATATTCTCTGCTTTGAGTTCAAGGAATACCGCACAATGCAGTAACGGTTCCTTGTTCTTACGAAGGTTTGCTATGAGCGTTACAACATCTTCAAGGTTTCCTTCTGCAGTTATGTTTTCAAGAGCATCGTCCGAGCCGGTATGAAGTCTGTTTCTGCGTGTTGCATTCTGAATAATCTTTCTTTGCTCTGTTGCATCGACAAGTCTTGTGTACATTCTCAATGTGACATTGTTCCGGTCTGCGAGCTGTGAGAACAGAGCAAGTTCTTCCGTTGTCGGAGGATACTCTTTAATTGCCCAGACACAGCGGTAGGTGTCACCTACAATGTAGTGGTCGGACATAAACTTGATTGTTGAAGGCAGAACACGGTCAAAAAAGTCTTTTATGCGGATTTCTTCCTTTTCTTCTTCGGTAAGTCCTACCTTTTTCTTTTTTAACAATTGATATCACTCCTTCTTGCTATTACTATGAGCCTTCCGTCCTTCTGCGAATACTCGCAAGTGGAAAGCGTGAGATAAAAGTCCTCATAATTCAGTTCACCGTTTATGAGGTAGAGCGCTTCATCCTGAAGCTTTGTTTTGATTTCATTGAAGATTTCTTCGTCTGTTTCGTTGATGTATGTGTACCAATCATCATCGGATTTAACCTTTGCTACTGCGCAGACGATATATCTGTTACAACCGTTTGGTGTTATGAATTGGATTATGGGGTTGTTAATCCCGTAATCCTTTCTTTTGTATTTCATTAAGTCCGAGAACATCGTTCCGTCTTTCATGTTATGACCGTATATGATGATGTTCTTACTGTATTCAATATCACAGGCAGCATCTGCAAATGGAGTTCCAAGGTTTGAATGTTTCTTGTTGAAGTTCCTTCGCAGATAAAATTCAGGATCGCTCTTTGTATGCATAACGGGGAAATCGATTTTTGTGTTTTCGATTCGTACCCAACCGATACAGTCCGTGTTATCCAGCGTAAGTTCAGCTATGCCGTTATCGGTGTTGTCATCATTCTCGTCATAAGTGATTTCTTTTGCAGTTTCTTTGAACCACTTCTTGTCATCCACATCTTTCTTGAATGATAAGTACATCTTGCTTATGGCAAATATCGAAACACCGAGAAGGACAACTATGAGGATGCTAAATAACCATTTCGTTGAGCTTTTCATCGTCAAACGCATCCTTTCCGTCAATGTCGGGAATCAGCTCTCCCTGCATAGATGCTCCGAAGTATATGGCGATGAATCTCTTTATATCGTCTTTGGACATACGCCTTACCTCAAAGCCCTGTTCTGCAATGAGCTTTTCGATTCTGTTAATCTGATTGAAGACCTGTTCATCCTTCTCTTTTTTGAAGCGGACAGAGAACATAAACTGACGAGCCGTTGACATTTCAATCTGTATATTGTCAAGATAATCAATATCTTTTCTCAGGCATTCCTTGACTGCCTTATTCTGTTCGATTGACAGTCTTTCGAGCATATTTGCTTTGTTATCGTCAAATCGTTCGCATGAGTCAATACAAGATATTTCGATATCTGGCTGACCTGATAGTACCTGCATCAAGTGCCATGTTTTGACCGTAATGTTCTCTTTTGAAAGAACTGATATGTTTGTCGGTGCAACAAGAAAATACACAAGCTCGCCTTTGTCGGTTTTAAGCCCTCTTTTTGTGAAAGTCTGTATGCCTATGAGTTCCTGAACCGAGTTCTTATTCTTTTTGCTTTTCAACTGCCTTACCTTCTTTCATTCTTTTCTTATCCTTGAGTTCCCATTCAAAGTATTGCTGTGAGGTTATGAAGTACCTAACTGCGTATTTTATGAAATCGAGGATAGTTACATCCTCTGTGCGAATGCAGAGAAAGGCATATACTGCCGTTGCAATCGCCGGAATGAAAAATCTTGTTGTAGCGAATGTTATTGCGGAGAGCAGAGCCGCAACTACGATTATGGCAAAGTGTTTTAATGACCAAAACCATATTGTTGCAGATGCTCTCATATTCTGCGGATAAATGAATTGTGTGTTCATATATTTCTCTCCTTACTTTGCAATGGTTCTTGCGAGGCTTACTGCCGTGGATGTCATATGAACCGCACTTATCATATTGAATCTTACGCTTGTATCAAGACCAAATCTTTCAGCAATTTTCGGTACTTCTGCAGCTGACATCATTATTCCAATTGCAAGCAGCATATGGTCTTTCCATGTGAGAAGTCCGAGGAACAGTAATGTAGTCTGCATAAACGCCGTGAGGCACAATGCAATTACCTGTTTTACCCAATTGGTAAATCCTTCGCTGTAACCTCTGGGAATGGAAAACATGTATAGGCTGCCGACTGCAATCTGAATCAGGAGTATACCGCCTCGTTTGATGTTATCGAAGAATATCTTTATTACGCAGTATCCGAGTGCTATTAACGATACAAGAATGAACAGCGTGTTCTGACCGTTTACAACATTTCCGGCAAAAGAATTTGTCAGTACGAATGTTGCGATTTCACCTATTGATGTGCCTTGCTGTGAGGAGAATATGCTTGTTAGGTCATGTGAGAAGGTATTCTGCAAGGTGACACAGAATTTATACAGTTCTATCGGCGTAACCGTGAACAGCGATACTGCAATAAAGCCCTTCAACCAGTTCAAAGCCGTACTTTGTATGTTTGCTCTGCCGTTCTGGTATTCCATTGCAAGATCAAATGCAGATACAACCAAGCCGACAGCGAACAATGCCCAGCCGAAGAACGAGAAAAGCAGAACAACCGCTTTAACCCAATCAAGATCGAATATCTCTGCACCCATTCCTGTAATGCTTGAGAAGAAGTCTGCAAGTGCGTTATATATGATTTCGTAAAACCATTGAATGATTCTGTTAAGTATGCTGTCTATGAGAGACTCTGCAATGTCCTTTATGACACCGCCGATTCCATCAACTATACCATCAATTAAATCTTCGAGCCAATCAAACATTTGTAATCATCTCCTTTGCTTGGTTGAAGGACACCTTGCGGTGTCCTTCTTTTTGGTTACATTCCGACAATACCCCAAATGTATAAGGGAGCCGTTAATGTGAAGATAAGGCAAGCAAAGAGGATTGCGGGAGCAGCGAATTCAAACTGACCGTGCTTTCTGTAATCGAAGTACGCTGTGCCAATCTTAACGAAAAAGAGGACTGCGAGGACAACATCGACTACGGGAAAGACAACATTGTTAACAACAGTCTTAATCTGTCCTTTTGCTGCGTTCCAGGTGCTTTCAATTGCTGATGAAACATCTCCGGCGGCAAATGCCGTTACCGTGAGAATTGACATCAGGCAAATAACTGCCAGTATGATAATTGCCGTCTTCTTGTTAAATGGCAATTTCAAATTCTTTATTCTTTTCATGAGCATAACCTCCATATTTATTTAGTATTTCTTCGCATTGTTCATCGGTGACATAATGGATAACTCGTTTCAATGATTCGGCTAATCGGATTTCATCCTTCATGCCCGGAGTTATATTATCTCCAAATACCCACATGTGTTTGGCATCGAGTATCATTTCAAGTCCGAGTGAGGTTCCGATTCTCCTTTCAAATTCAATGTTGTCATCCAGTATCAGCACATAGAAATGCGACATGACCGGAATCATGCCGCATCTGTCAAAAACGAATCTTGCGTAAGCAACAGCGTTCTTGAGATTTTCTTTTGTGTTACCGCTTAAAGGACTGCAGATGTATGCTTTCTCCATAATTACTCATCCTCATTCTTCTTTCTGATTCTGAGGATAACGAATGCAATGCATCCACCTATGCCTATAGCGGCAAGACCGATCCAGAAGCCGTAGTTTCTGTCATCGCCGGTCTTGGGTGTTTCCTTCTTGGGAATAGTAACCTTTACCGTCTGCCCTTCGTCATTTATATCTGCGTGAACAGCAATATCGACATTGTCACGGTAGAGAGTTTCAAAGACTACAAGCTCTGTTTCCTTTGTAAGTCCTGATGAATCAAACTTAAACTCCAGCTTGACTGTACCGCTTGACTTCTTGGGAGTGAACTTGGCTTCTGCCTCAACAACGTGACCGTTAACTTCAAAGGGCTTTCCTGTGGATTTGTCCATCAGTCTGCCTCTTACCACATACTCTTTGCCTACTGTAAGGTTGGTATATGTTACGGTATCAACAACAGTCAGTTCGTCTTTGGCTTTGATTTCCTTCTTGCCGTTAATCTTTGCCGATGTTCTGATTTCGGGGATTTTGACTTTCACCGTTTGACCTTCATCGTTTATATCAGCGTGTACAGCAAGTTCTTTTCCGTCCTTGTACATCTTCTCGAAGACCACGATATCTGTTTCTGTCTTTAAGTATTTACTGTCAAACTCGAAAGTCACTTCAACTGTTCCGCAAGGCTGTTCGGGTACAAAGGTTGTTTCTGCCGTTACCTGACAACCGCTGATTATGAGTGCCTTGCCTGTTGACTTATCCATAAGGATTCCCTTGACGACATATTCTTTGCCGGGGATTAAGTGCTTATACTCAACCGTATCCGTAAGAGTGAATACCTCTGTTGCACAGATTACCTTTTCCCCGTCAACTGTTGCCGTTGTTTTCATTTCAGGTATGCGGTCATTTGCTACATTGATTTCGATTACTTTTTCGTTCTTATCAATGTCAATGTGATGAATATCTGTGTTATTAAGATAACCTTCAGCGGGTTTCAATTCTCTAACTGTCCAAGTGCCGAAGGGAATGTTGGTAAACTCAAAGATACCGTTCTCATCTGTTTCGGCAATTAAGATTGTCGTTTCGTCTGTGAAATTGGTTTCATCGCCTTTGAACAAGCCAAAGATTACACCCGTAATAGGTTCTTCTGTTTCTCTGTCGAACTTGTATCCCTTGACCGAGCCGTAGATGAGCTTGTTTTCAATAGGTTCGTCGTCATTGAGCTTTATATTAATTACCACCGTATCCTGTCCGGCGTAATCAGTATTAAATTCAAACTTTTCGTCCGAGAGGATATAGTGTTTATCGGTTGCTATTTCCTTTGCGTACCATTTGAAGCCGATAGGAAGGTCACAGTTGAAGCTGATGTTGCCGTCCTTATCACAGCTTGCAGTACAAACAAGTCCGTCCTTCGGGATTTTAGTTCCGTCAGCAGCAGTTATTTCTTCATCTGCAAAGATGCCGAATGTTACTGACTGGATTTCGCCGTTATCACCGAGCTTGAAGGTTTCGTCTTTCTGCATTTCCTTTGTAAGTGAGAGTTTTACTTTCTGTCTTTCGTTGAATACCGAAAGTGCAGACTTGGTTACCTTAACATTCTGTCCGGCATAGACAAGTTCAACATTGAATTCTTCCGAATTCAGCACCATCGTGTCGGGTGCAGTTTTCTCTTTGACAATATATTTGCCGAGATAGAGCTGCTTTGATTTTGCAATGCCGTTGTCATTGGTCGTAACCGTATTTACAAGAGTGCCTTTCTTTGCTCTTACTGTTCCGTCAAGTGTAACGATATCCTCTGCGGCATATATTTCATAAACCGCACCTTTAAGATTCTGCACCTCATAATGAGGAATATATGTTGTCGGGATTTCGGAAACAGTTCCGTTTTCGTCAACGCTGGCTCCTGCAAGAGCAGTCACGCTTGAGAATACTTCGCCTGACTTGGTGATTTCGATAACGCCTTTCTGTGCAATGTTATCTCTCTGTACCTTTACAATTGTGAGCGCATCTTCAAGAGTTGAATTGCTTCTTGTGATGTCAAACTCTATCGGAGTGCTGTCAAGCACATAGCCGTAGGGAGCCTGAACCTCAACGAGTTTGTATCCGCTACCGTAATCGAGTTTTTCGGGTGTAATCAGATCTCCTTCATCATTCGTATAGAAGACATCGATTGTGTTTTTTTTGGGATAGTTGAAGGTCTGTGAAACCTTTTCTCCGTTGGGAGCGTAAATTTCAAATCCCGCACCTACATAGGCGACAGTTTTACCTGTTTCCTTATCTACCTTTGTGACTTTAAGGTATGCCTTGAAGGGAGCGTTATTAATGAGGTATCTGTATGTGTTTTCATTTTCTGCAATGTACACATCAAAGTCGCTCATGAACTCCGAGCCTTCCTTACCCTTTGTCTGGTGAACAGTATATATGCCGTAGGGAAGATTCTTGCTTTCTGCGAATCCGTTTCTGTCACAATTGAGAACATCTCTTTCGCTCGATTTTGCACTTGAATACGAGCCGGCGGACTTCAGATATATCTGGAACTGCGCTCCCGATTCAGGTGTTTCAATCTGTGTTGAGCCGTCATCGGAGTGCTTGATTATGGCAACCTTTCCTTTTACAACCTGTTCTTTAACCGTGTTCTTTGTGCTGTTGTATTCTACGGTATAGTCTTTAGGATCAGCACCGACATTGTATGTGGCTGAGTTTACAAGATAACCTTCACTTGCTGATATCTCTTTAATCGTCCAGTCTGTTTCGCAGACATAGTACTTGGTTGTAAACTGTCCGTTTGCATCAGTGGTATATCTGTCAATTAAGGTACCGCCTTTATAGATGCCGTAAACCGCACCCGCAAGCGAAGCATCGCCCTGCGGAGTTTTTGTTTTGGTATCTTCCTTTGTAACAGTTACACGGAACTTCTTAAGTTTGTTCTCAAAGGACTTGTTTGTTACCTTGTTCCATTCAATATTGCCTGTTTGATTGTCAGGGACTACATATCTTACAGCCGTACCGACTTCCTCAATTACATAGCCCGTGCCGATGAGAACATCCTTGAATGTAGCTACACCTGAAGCATTAGTTGTGGCAGTCAGGTTAATTGCTTTACCTGAAAGTGAGGTTCCTGTCAACTTAAACTTAACGCCTTCAACGAGTCCGTCTTCTGATGTCTTTGTGACCTTGAGGTCGCCACGTTTGAGTACATTGGAGAATGTAACTGTTGCGGTCTGTCCTGACTGTACAGTGACCGTCTGCGCTGACTGTGTTTCATATTTGTCAGCGGTGTATTCGATAATGGTGTACTTGCCGGGAGCGAGGTTATCAATCTGTATCACACCGTTGCTATTGGTGGTTACATCTTTGTCAACGCTGCCGCCTTTAATGTGGAACTTTATATTATTGACAACACCATCTTCGGACTCCTTAACAATTTTACATGAGCCGTATGAAACTTTAACCTTGAGATATGCAGCAACGGGATCGTTGATTTCTGCACCATATGTGACTACATCCTGTATTTCACTTGTCGGGCTGACGACTCCGTCTGTCCATGTGATTAAAGCTCGGCGTTTGTTTCCTGAAGTTTTGTCTGCAGTAATGAGAACATCACTTGTGGGAGCTTTTGTTGCGCTTATGGTTAGTTTGTTTCCACTCTTTGAGAATGTGAGACCTGAAGCAGAGAAGTCGTATTTTGAAAGCACACCATTTGAATCTGTCAATGTGGTTGTATATTTACTACCATCCCATGTCAGTTCTACCGTCTGCGCTGTAGCAGATGATTTTGCGGTAAAACTGGGCGTTTTCTTATGAGTTTTTACACTTGCCTCAATAGAGTTGTAGTATGAGAAGATTTTCGATCTCAAAGGATGATTTGAAGCAATTATGTCAGTAACCTTGTTGTATCCGCTCGGTACAGTTACATGGTTAAAGCTTTCATCTCTTTCACCGATTAAGGTTTCCCAAATGAGAAGCTGGGTTGCAAGGTAGTGGGCGCACTGGTCTGCACCTGTTGCATTATCTGATTTCCAGTCAACGCTGATATTGCCTGTATAACCGTAAAACAATATTCTTCCTACATAAGTCTTGATGTCATCCGGTTCCAGAATATCGTTGTATGTTGAAGGGTAGTTTCTCCAGAAATCCTCACCTTTCTTTGTCAACTTATCACCTGTGAAAATGCTTGCACCTAATTCAATACAGTAGCAAGCGGGACCGGTCCATGAATCTATTGCTTTGGCTGTAGTGAAATCACTGTCATGCATAAACCATCCGTTCTTGAATGTTAAAGCAGGGTGTCCCCAGCCTGTCTTGTTCGGTTCATTTCCTCTGGGAAGGTCTATCTGATATACTTCTCCGATGGTTTCAGCGTAGGCTACGAGACCTGTGCTGAATGCGGAAAGACAGATGATAGCCGCCAGAAGAACCGATATTATCTTTTTGTATCTTGTTGTCATGTTATACCTCTTTTCTTAAAGTTGGTAAAAAAGAAGGCACACCGTTTTTACCGATGTGCCTGTACACATATTCAGTTTTAAATTAAGCGTATCCGATGAAGAGTTCGTACTTGTCATCACTTCGCTTTTCAGCCCATACGCAGAAGTACTCATCTCCGTCTACATTTTTATATCTTTCAAGTCGGCGTTTGATATCACGGATTGCTGCATCGTGATTGTCGCTTGCAATGATGATTGGCGTATCCCAACAATCTCTTGCATCTTCAAGATATGTTAGACCTATACTCTTACCATAGTTTATGGCATAGTTGATATAGTAATCAATATCTATTGCCTTAACTGTTGTCTGCTGAGTTGTGGTCGGCTTTTGAGTAGTTGTTTCGGGAGCTTTGGTAGTTTGAGGCGGAGCCTTTGACGTTGACGGCGCTTTTGTGGTTTCAGGTTCTTTCGACTTTTGTGTGGTCGATGGAGCGGAACGGGAAGCAACCGTTGTTGACTCTGCCTTCTTTGTTGTTTGCACTTCGGTGGACTTTTCAGTCTGTTTAAGCTCTGTGGTAGCAACTTCTGTAGTTCCGCTACTTACGATAACCTCGCTGGAAGAGTTTTCTTCTATTACCGTTAGGATTTCTTCATTTGTTTCAGTTACGCTTTCAGATTCGGGTAATACTGTGTGCTGACTGCAAGAAGACAATACGCATATTAATATAACAATTGCAAGCGTTATTGCAATTAAAGAACTTTTCGCCATATTCTCCTGCTCCTTTCAACACACAGTATATATACTTAATCTCAAAAGTCCAGAAATATTTTAACATTTTAGTTAAAATATTTCAATTCTTTTACATTGTCTGTATAAACCCTTCTGATTCGCCATCATCAGAGAGATTTTCTTCCTCACTTTCGGTTTCATCTTTGGACTCATTAAGTGCCTGCTGATATGCATCAAGAACCGCCTTGTTTAAAGCATCATGCGCTTCTTTGCTGACTGAGTGAAATACATCATTGTATTTCTTTTCCCCTGACCTGTTCGTATAAGAGCGCTGAGGCATGGTTACAAACAAGCCGTTCTTGCCTTCCACAATCGAAACGCCATGCACTGCAAAAGCACCGCCTATATTCACTGAAGCGTTTGCTTTAAAGTGTGAGCCATCATTTCTTAAACTACTAATCCTTGCATCAATGCTGGGAAGATTGCTTTCACTTTTTACCTGTGCATTTTCTTTTGCTGCCTTTGTGTTTGTTTTCTTGTTAGCCATAATAAGTCTCCTTTTTTATTCCATGCCGTAAATTACGAAGCCCATGTCTGCCTGAGTTTCCTCATCCGATATGTCTTCGGGTTCGGCATATTTCTGTACATATTTGTTTACTTCTTCATCGGTAAGCGAGCGGAAATCTTCTCCGTCATCACCGATTACAAAGAACGGACCGGCAATTATCGACACTCCGTTATCGAGATGTCTGTTGCCTTCCATTCCTATGAGTTTTGCCTCATCGTTTCCGACAAGGATTGTGCCGTCATCGTTGTATATGAGTTCAATCATACCTTTGACAGCTTTGCTTTCGCCTTCATATGAATCTTCCATATCCGATTCGTAAGCCGGGCGGTGAGGCTCAACATACACGATCCTGAAAAGATTATCGGGTATTGTTGCCTGTGACTCGTCAAAGTCAATATCCTTAAATCCGATTGAATCGCAGAAATGAGCTTTTCCGTCTTCCGTAACGACTACATCGCTTACCGACATTGACGAACCTCTGTAAAGAGGGTGTCCGTCAGTATTGAACCGTCTGAAGATGTCCTCAAGATCGTTTTCGTCAATTACGGCGTTGAATACCTGTTTATATATTGACGGATCAATTTTCATCTTACCGAAGAGGCTATCGTGTTCGTCAGAGCCAAGGAAACGGACTCTTTCTTTGTCGAGGTCGGAATCTATCTGATAAATCTTAATTCTCATGATATACCTCCTATTCCTTCATCTTCTGTATCTGAGTATTCTTCAAATTCGTTGAGTTTGTCATACGCCCAATCGGGAATACACTCGTCCTTTATTACGCCGAGAAAATCGCCTCTTGCGAAGTGAGTTTCTTCTCCGTCCTTGAGAAAGAAACCGAATACCTTTGTTCCTAATTTTGAGGGATCACAGCCGAAGCCTCCTGTTGCGTAGAACAACTGATCCTCAGGTGTTTTGTACTGGTCTTTGAGGACATTAGGCGAGAGAACAAGAAGTTTTTTTGTATAATCCATAGGTTCATCTGTATTTTCACAGTGAGAACTATCGAACAAACCGAGCTTATTCCATTCTGCTCTTGCTTGTGATATGAATCCGTCAACGAGAAGAGGATGTTTGTGGATCAAATACTGATCACGTAAATTGTCTTTGGGAATGTATTCTTTTTTTCCCCATTTCCTGTTTGTGTCTGATATTCTCGGATCGTCAGCGGAGATGAGCTGTGTGTTTGCAGAAAGAATGTAGTTTACTCTGTCGAATCCGAACTTGTCTATTACTGATTTAGCACAATTTTCATCGAGATAATTATCATTAAAGCCAGTTCGGATAGCTTCCTCAATTGCTTTAACACAGTTGACATTTGCTCTGTGGCTTTCTCTCCACTCATCCATCTCACCGTGTCTGGCGGCGTCTTTAAGTGTGTGTTTATATAACGGAGTGAATTCTTTATTCAATTCGAAGCCCTCCTTGCTTTGCTGCCCATTTGTACGAAAGGTCAATGAGCAACTGCTTCTGTTCTTTTTCCGGCATTTCGCTTATAAGATTTTCGATATCAGTTCTGTTAATTATGCTATGGCAATCGTCACAGAGTTTTTCTCTTTTTATGAGAATCGAATTGTCATCATTAAGCGTAAACGATACAACATCGTTATACTTAAATCCTGATATCACTCTGATAGCATAGGGAATAGTTACTCTGCCTCTGTGTCCGAGTATTCTCAATATTTTAAGCATGATATCAGTCCTCCGCTGTACACCTGTTGCATGCAGGGCAGTAGAATTCGCAACCCTCACATTCCGTTTGTTCAAGAGCCATCAGTATCTCAGGATCTATGGTACGAATGTGCAGAAATCCATCTTCGTAAAATGCTTCAATAACGCTGTCTTCGGTTATGCCGAGATCTTTTGCTGTTTCCTTCGGCATCTTTATTGTTAATTCAATTCCTATTTCCATGGTTTACTCCTTTTTAATAGTCATAATTGTAATCAAAGAGCGATAACTGTCTTGTTTGCTCAAAGATATATGCTCGGTTTGCCTCTGCCTGAGCTTTTAAGTCATAGTTTGCTATCAACAGTTCCTCAAACATCTCTCCCGGATTTATTGATTGCCGCATATTGTGAAGCCTTTTGATAACATGCATATCAAAGCCATATTTTTCTGCGTACTTAACAATTACAGGATCATTGTTGTATGTTATGAGACATTTGCAGGAACCATTGAACCTTTTATCAAGTTCTGCGACCTTTTTGAAGAGAACAGCATGCTCGCTATTATCAAACTTCGAGTTTCTGTAATACTTCTCCGTCCCACGATACGGCGGATCAAGAAAAATAAAGGAGTTTGTTGAACTTTGTTCATCAATGACTCTTTTATAATCTCTGTTGAGTATACACACTCCGTGCAGACGGCTGTTTGCAAGATAAATCCTCGGCAATCGGCTTTCAATGTTTCTATTGTCGATTCCAAAACTGTTGCCGGTTGAAGAAAAACTGTAAATTTGATTTTCAAAGAAAGCTACGGCTCTGTTTAGTTCTTCATCGGTAACTTCCAATATACTGTCTTCCTCACAGGTAACCTCAACGGGCTTAAAGTCTTTTGACAAAAGTGCTTTGTTTTCCAGAAACAGTTCTTCCGAATTAGCAGAAAACAGCATGCGCATACTGAAATCCAGAAATGCTTTGTTATGCTGGATTACTCTGAAGAAGTTGACAATATCTCCGTTGTAGTCGTTGATAATCTCCCTTTTTGCTCTTGGTTTGCTTAATAGAAACTCTGCACTTCCGCAACAAGGCTCAATATATGTGTCGTGCTGCGGCATAAAAGCCAAAAGAGAGTCAGAAATGCATGCCTTATTGCCTGTCCAAGGCAGGGGACTTACATTTCCCGACATCTTTTCACCTCCTTTTATCAGAGGTGATTTGCGGATAACAAAAAAGAGGCTGATTTGTATTCGCAAATCAACCTCTTTTTTGTTTTTGTTAAGTTTTATTTATCATCTATGCCAAGATGCTCGTCGGCGGTCTTTGCCGTGAACATAAGGCACATTATGATTACTCCGAGTGTGGCACCCACGC
>ERZ842401.3251-NODE-3251-length-20467-cov-9.063786_pt1 | contig 20467 bp, 12 predicted proteins | sample MGYA00521270_ERZ842401 | MGnify/ENA primary metagenome ERZ842401 (study PRJEB31892, sample SAMEA3878208) | bioreactor metagenome | biome: Moose rumen | place: Sweden | collected 2011-10 | study: EMG produced TPA metagenomics assembly of the PRJEB12797 data set... | reverse complement strand
CCCCCCCCTGTAATTAACGCACCTATATTATTAAGATGCCTGCCAAGAGAGTCAACAGATTTATATGAAGATAAGGCATGAAATAATTTATCACGATTGGGATGAGCAGCTCCATTTGAGTAAAGAAAGTTGCAAAATCTTTTCCGCTCTCTCAACAACAATTTTGCCTGTCTCTCAGTTAAATTGTTCTCAGTACGTGATATAGCATTACTAAAGAAAAGATTAGTCGGCATAGAACATACTCTATTCATATCAGATAATTTCTTATCGAACACTATTGCATAATCAAATATATTCAGGTCAGGTGCCACACATTCCCCTGCATGAAAAATCCTTATAGAAGGTTTATGCGCGAGTTCCCAAAATTTCTTGGCAAAATGCGGCGAAAAATAAATATGTTCAGAAGCAAACAAGTAATCAGGATTTTCATCATCCCACACAATATTTTCAGCAAAAGGAAGCCCAGTAATATGCAAATACTTCACAACTGAGTCCGCATCTTTTATATAGGGATGAAGGAAACAAATTTTAATTTTTCTATTGTTCATATTTTTTCCTCAACTTATTTATTTTATTTTCAGTCTTTAAAGAAATCGTGAATATCTATTTCGCGTTTGTATGTAAACTTGTTCTTCAACCTTGATAATAATACGCTAGGAGCCGTGAAAATCATGCTAAGTCTTGAGGGATTATAATATTTACGCTGAAAAAACCATCTCTCATAAATTCGCGTAAAAGTTCCTTCCGGCCGTCTTTTAGCTAACGTAACAGGTTGAGTAAATATATTTTCCATAAATCTTAAATATCTTACAAGCAGTTGTTCGGAACTCTTCTTCTGCTCATTAGTCTGCCATTGCCTGCTAACCATATAAGCCCACAAATCATCATCTTCATCAATTTCTTTTACTCGCTTCACAACTTCATCAAAACTTTCATAATCCATGCAATTCACGAAGGCTTCAGAGTTAAACTCTTCGGCAACATAAGGATTTCCCCAGTAAATCGGCACCGTATGAGCTTCAAAACTTGTCAGCAATTTTTCAGAAGTATAGCCCTCGTATCTTGCATTTTCGGACGCTATTGAAAATTTATACTTGCTCTTAATCATTCTGCTAAGCTCGCTCCAACTAATACCCCCCTTCTTGTAAGTAATTAATGCACCTATGTTATTAAGATGTCGACCGAGTGAATCCACATGTTTATATGCCGATATCGTATGAAATAACTTATCTCGATTGGGATGGGCTCCTCTGTTTGAATAAATGAAATTGCAAAATCTTTTTCGCTCCTGAAGCAATGATTTAGCTTCTTCCTGTGAAGTTAATTCGTTCTCAGTCCGTGTAATTAAATTAGTCCAGAAAATATTTGCAGGCATTGATGTAATTCTGTCCATATCTGATAATTTTTTGTCAAAGGCTATAGCATAATCAAATATATTCAGATCAGGCGTTATAGATTCTCCGCTGAAGTAAATTCGTATTGATGCCTTCTGCGCAAGCCTCATGAAAGTTTTTGCGTATTCTAAATTATGATAAATATGATCCGTAGCAAAAATATAATCAGGGTTCTCGTTATCAAATACAATATTTTCAGCAAACGGAAGACTCTTTAAATGCAGCCACGTTAACATATCATTGACGTTACGAACATCGGGATGCAAAAAGCATACTTTAATTTTCTTGTCGTTCATACGGGCATATCCTGTCAATTCGCAAGACATTTGTTCGCCGCTAATGCCTCAATTATCGCCGCATCATCAGCCTCAACTAAAATTTTGCTCATTTTTTCATACTCTTCATAGCCGCCGAGTGTGTCAATCACATCAAGCATATATTCCCGTTCCTTTGCGTCAAAACGATTTGACAACAGCCCAAATAATATAGTTCCTCGAGAAAACCAGTCGAAAAATTCCTCAGTGATCGAAAATGCATCATAATACATCAAGGCAAAATCAAACTCCTCCTGCTCAACAGGCCCGGAATCATCTTCAGGCTCCTCAAGATAACCAAGAACGTAAAACGGAACATCAGGCCCGAACATTAAAGCGTCCCAGAACATATTTGCACAGACACTTTGAGCTTTTCCCGGAGCAATCATCCACGCGGCAATTAATCTCGAATAAGCCCAAGCTAACGAATGTTCCTCGTCCCGCATTGTCTCAGCAAGAATTTTCTGCCATTCTTGACGCTCAATCAATATTCTGTAATACAATCTCTTCATTTCTTCTAAATTGCTCTCAGCGTCGGGGTCAGCTTCATTCTCAGCGGCAAATTTCAAAGCGGCTTCACAATACGCAAATGACTCATCATATCTATTCATAGCATAAAACGCGTAAGCTAATCTCTGATTAATCACTAATGCTAATAAATCCCGGTCATCAGGATTACAGCTTTCGGGCTTATCAAGAGAAGAAACAGCATGTAAAAGTATTTCGGCACGTTCATTATGATTTTCCGTGTTATCGGCTTTGAGTATCAGGGCTTCAATATTATCCGGATTAATTTCAAGAATTTGATTTGCAATCGCTAAAGCTCTGGCAGTACTGTTAGTGTTCCAGGCCATCGAAAGCAGTTTTTCTATTCTATCCCGTTTATTTGTCATAAAAATTTTATCACTCCATTAATCTACGTCCCATTGAGGGCTGTTGTCATTTCCTTCTGGAGACGAGGGACTCCCGCCTGAGCTTGAAGTGTCGCGCATTGACGTAACATTTCCGTCGCTTCCGCCGCTGTCATGGTAATTCTTAAGTGTAGTGAGAACAACACGTCCTCCCCAGATTAAGCCCCATTGTCTGGCCAAGTCAGCAACTTCAAGAGGTTCACCGCCCTGATGCCATGCGTTATTTTTTCTCAGCTCATCGGAAATATACGGGTTTATTCGCTTCAACATCTGCCAAGTATATTCACCGGAATTAGGCGTAAATTTCTTCCATCGATCGCCAAGCCAAACATAGACTTCGGGCCTTTTCGTGTGCCAAGCAATTATCGTGTTCACGTAGCCTTCATTGAGCCAGCCCATGCGATTACAGCTTCGTTCACGGATTTTCAGGAACTCCGGAGAATTTACAGCTTTTCCGTAGCTCCAGACCGAAGCAATTCGTGCCAAGCCCGGAACACTTGAAGGCACAACCGAACCTACTAAAATATTCGTGGGCCTAATGCTCCCGTCAATCGTCAATTGTCCGTATACCCAGCGATTTTCGGCAATCTGTGCAACTGGAAATCCATCAAAAGTTGCGTACCATCCTGCGGGCAAATCCTGAGGCTTCCAAATTTCGAAGTTCATAGCGTAGGCTTTCTGATAAGCTCCCATAACCACACCTGAATATATACGAGTATCACGCAGAACTACTCCGTCGGGACGAACTGTTAAAAGCTCAGCGGCTTGGGCATTCGTCGAAGGCATAATCAAATTCACCGACACAGCCGCGAGTATCAATGCTTTAGTTCTAATGCCGGACAAAATTTTTCACCTGCTCTCATGTTCATTAATAAATATTGCGAATTATTATAGCTAACTCTTGATATTCACGCAAAAAAATTACGCCCCCTTCATATTCTCAAAGGAAGCGTAAAAATATAACACGTTCTATTTTAATGACGTTTTTGTGTCAGCAGCAGAAATACCAGCAAAATTAATATTCCCAAGTCCGAAGAGTTACAGCCTCCTCCTGAACTCGAAACATTTCCGTAAGTCGGGTCAATATCCATGCTCTTCTCATCGTCGGATTTTTCGATTATCAGCGTCAATTGTCTCAAGCCTTCTCGTGTCGTCGTCGCTGCTCTGACTGTGAACGTGAAAGTTCCTGCTTCGGTCGGTGTTCCTGAGATTAAGCCCGTCGAGCTGAGAGTTAATCCAGGTGGAAGAGTGCCGCGAACGTGAGACCACATTACCCCGTCAAGAGGCGTTCGGAGTTCAGCTAAATATTCCTGGCCGACTTTTCCGGGAATTAAACTTGATGTAGTGATCGGAACTGCCAAGAACGTATTAATTATGAGCCTCATTGCCTTTTCAGCTTTTGCGTTATCAGACGAAACATAAACCGTGAAAGCTGAGTCGCCGGGCTCAGAAGGAACGCCAGAAAGTAATCCGTCAGTCGTTAAAGTCAACCCGACCGGAAGCAAATTCGCATCAGCCGACCAGACTACATTATTTGCGGCCGCACCTTTGACTTCTAATCGTTGTGAATAATTCTCGCCCGCTATTCCCTCAGGTAAATATGCCTCTGTCGTAATCGCTAAGTTGACCGTTAATATGAATGTCTTGCTTGCGATTGAATATCCCGATTCTGCCTGAATTGTGAATGAATATGTCCCGGCTGTAACAGGAATTCCCGATATTGTTCCGGTTGAAGCGTTCAGGTTTAAGCCCGTCGGAAGTGAACCGGAAATTACGGACCAGATTACAGAATTTGAGGCGTTGTAAAGCGTAAACGTCTGTGAGAAATTAGAGCCTGCGTCAATCGCCGGAAGCGTTGCTGAATTAGCTATCATGATGTCATTGCCGACGATTAAAACGAAATCACGAGTTGCTGTTAATCTTCCTGAAACGGCCTGAATTGTGAATTTGTATTCTCCTTCAGCCTCAGAATATCCGGAAATTATTCCCGTCTCACTGTCAAGCTCAATCCCATATGGCAGACTTCCTCCGACCAAGTTCCAGACTACAATTTTATCCTCGTCAGCGTCAGTTCTGAGTGAAGCGTAATACTCCGAATCCGTTCGGACTGCAGGCAGTGTTTCAGTCGTGATTGTGATCGCAGGCCTAATAGTCAAAATAAATTCCTTGCTCGCCGTCATTCTCGTGCTTCCCGTAACTGATGCCGTAATCGTAAATCCGTAAGTTCCATCGCTGGTCGGAGTTCCTGAAATTGTCCCGGTCGTCCTGTCAAGCGTTAAATCCTCTGGAAAATCTCCAGCCGTAACGGTCCAGAATGGAATTAAATTACCGGCATCGGTTGAAAGTGTAAAAGAGTAACTTGTTCCGACTTTTGCCGACGGAAGAACTGAAGCGGTCATAATCGATAAAGCAGGTTTTATGACGAGCACAAATTCTTTAGTCGTTGTTAATTCTCCTGAATTGGCCTGAACTGTAAATACAAACGTTCCTTCCTCTGAGGGAGTTCCTCTGAGAGTTCCTGACGTGAAAGTTAAACCCGAAGGAATTTCATCACTGCTCATTGTCCACGTGACATTATCAGCATCAGCCGCAAACGTGAAATTGTAAACTTGGCCGATTTTCCCTGACGGAAGCGGTGAAGTCGTAGTGATTTCGAGCAATGAATTAACGGACAACGTGAAAATTTTGCTAGTAACCAGACTTCCAGCGACTGCCTGAATTGTGAACGTGTAATCCCCTTCAATCGTCGGTGTTCCTGAAATTGTCCCGGTGTTAGCGTCAAGAGTTAAACCGTAAGGGAGCGAACCTGAAATTATCGACCATGAAACACTTTGTGATTGTTCAGCGTCGGTTTCGAGAGTTACAGCATAGGCAGAATTTACTTTCACACTCGGCAAATCAGAAGAAGTTGTGATTGAGAGCATAGGCTTAACAGTCAACGAAAAATCCTTGCGAGCCTTAATATCTCCGGATTGAGCCTGAACAGTGAAAGCAAACGTGCCAATCTCTAACGGAGTGCCTGAAATATCACCCGAAGAAGCAAGTTCAAGCCCAAGCGGTAAAAGTCCTGAAGTCAGCGTCCAAGTCGGAGAGCCTTTGTTAGTCTTCAAAGTTTGTGAATATTCCGTGTTGATTTTAGCCGGTTCCAACGGTGAAATTGTCGTGATTATGAGTTCTGAACCTATCGTGATTGACAAGGATTTATGAGCCGCCATGTCTCCCGATAAAGCCCTGACAGTGAAGTCAAATGTTCCGTCCAAAGTTGGAATTCCTGAGATTGTGCCGGTCGTTTTTTCCAGAGTTAAGCCCGCTGGTAAATCCCCGCTTAAAATATACCAGGTCAAACTGTTTTGAAGTGAAGCAGGATTAACTTTTAGCGTGTAAGAATAATTCTCTCCTGTTTTTCCTGAAGGCAGCGAGTTCGTTGCAATCTCAAATGATGAATTTTGCGTTATCGTAATCTGCAAATCCTTAACGTCTAAAATAGTTCCGGACGTATCGCTAATCTTCACAGTGAATGAATAAGTTCCGGCATTTTCCGGCTCCCCTGATATTACGGCTCCGATTAAGGCTAAACCTGCAGGAAGAGAGCTGACAAGTCCCCAAGTTACTGTTTGCGTCGGGTCCGTAGTCGTCAATGTGTACGAATAATCATGACTTACAATGCCGTCAGGAAGAGGCGAGACCGTTGCAATCTCAACCGAAGGACTAATAGTAATCGTGAAAGTTTGTGTTGCTGTAATTCCCCCCGTCAATGAAGCCTGAACAGTGAATGAATATGCTCCGTTTGTTGCCTTTATGGGGGTGCCTGAGATTACGCCTGATGAGCTTAACGAGAGCCCGAATTGCGAAATATCCCCGTTTATAATTGTCCAGGTTACTCCTGATGAGACATTTGCGGCTAAAGTGTAAGGCGTGTAATTCGTGTTGACTTTTCCCGTTGGAAGCGTGGCCGGAGAGATTATCGACAATGACGAGAGAATTAAAATCGATAAATCCCTGCTCGCCGCTAAAGTTCCAGAGACAGCATAAGCCGTAAATTTATAATCCCCTGCCAATATCGGAGTTCCTGAGATTTCGCCCGTGCTCTGAGTGAGACTTAAACCAGGTGGGAAATTTCCGCTGTAAGACCAGGAATTTGCGTCAGGGCTTGACGTTAAAGTTGACGAGAAACCTGACGGAGGATATGCGACATTCACCGTTCCAGTTGGAAGAGTTGCAGTTGTGATGATTAATCCTGCCTCGACTTGAATTGTGATATTTCGTTCAGCCCTGAGAACTCCTGAAGCCGATTGAACCTCAACGATCACTGTAAAGCTGTATTTTCCTCCTGATTGTGGAGTTCCTGAGATTAAGCCCGTAGATTTGTTTATGCTTAAACCTGAAGGAACATCTCCGCTCGTCCTCCATGCCATATTTGATGAGCTATAGCCGTCAACTTGAAGCTGAAGATTATATTTTGCTCCGACTTTTGCGTATTGAGTGTTATCAAGATTTTCTGAATTGGCCGCAGTAATCTCAATCGCAGGCTCAATGTAGAACACGTAATCTTTGCTCTTGGTTACGTTGTTGACTGTCGCATAAATATCAACGCTGAATGTCCCGTAATCTAATGGGGTTCCTGTAATTCTCAATGTGTGATTGTCAGGATAAATATAGCTCAAGCCAACTGGGAAACTGCCAGGAAGATACCAATTCACACGAATATTCGAAGACGGCTCCGGCTCAATCGTGATATCCTGAGTGTAGCTCTTGTTGACTTTTCCAGCTGGCACATAATCCGGCTTAATCTCGAACGCTGACTTTACGGTCAAAGTGAAATCTTTGCTCGCAATATTCCCGTTTGAAGAGGCTGTTAACGTGAAAGAGTAATCACCTTCAGTTGTCGGAGTTCCTGAAAGCGTGTTCGTAACAAAAGAAAGTCCAGGAATATTATCGCCGTCGTAAGTCCAAGTTACACTTGATGTCGAGTTTGTCGTGAAAGTCTGTGAAAATCTTGTGCCAATTCTCGCCTGAAGATGTCCGATCGTCGTAATCGCAAGATTAGCATCAATCTTAATCGTTCCTGGAATGTCAATGTTAATATTCCCGTTCTCGTCCCGGCCAATTCCCCAAGAATAGCCGCTGTATTTGTTGTTCGTGATTTTGCTTGAAGCTCCGATGTGATTATGAATTTCGCCGATAACTCCGCCTTTGTATGGAGCTGTCCCGGAGATTTCAGCGTGTGAAATATTCCCGTCGACCGTCGGAACTTCTCCTTCACCGAGATAGCCGATAATTCCTCCCGCACTTCTTGAACTTGACGAGACTTGAGCACCTGAATAAACGTTGTTATTTCTTATCGTTGATGCCGCTTCAACAATTCCTATAATGCCTCCAGCCCTGTAATCTCCGTTTATCCTTGCATTGCCGAGAACGTCATTATTCTGGATAATTCCGCCGTTTACGGTCCCGACAATTCCTCCGGCTGAGTAAGTCGAGTTGACAGTACCGTCGAACATGCATTCAGAGATTTCATCAGACAAGCCTACTATAGCATAAGCCGCAATTCCTCCGGAAGCTGAGCCGTCTCCTTCAGTCGTAATAACTGAGCCTTGATCCACGAAACAGCCCGTGATTTTTCCGCCCGTCATCCTTCCGACAATTCCGCCAGCATTCGCGTAAATCTTCTCGGTTTCGGTTGAAGCTGTAACATTTCCGCTGAATGAACAGTTCTCGATTGTTCCGCCTGTCATCCTTCCGACAATTCCGCCAGCGTTAATTTTCGTTCGTTCTTGTTCGGGGTCGCCTAAGACTTCCTCAACTTCAACGTCGCCTGAAAACGTGCAATTGCTGATTGTTCCGCTTGAGAGTGTCGCGGCTATTCCTCCGGCGTTATAACCTTTTGCAACGCCCGTAACATGTAAATTTTCGATTGTTCCGCCAGTTACAGAACCGAATAATGCCCGGTCATACGTCAATAATCTTTCGTCATCCTCTTCGAACTCGTCTATCCTGATATAAACTATGTGGTCTTGACCGTCGAAAGTTCCTGTAAAATTCTCAATGGGTATCCAGTTGTAATATGCTGACAGCTGAATATCAGCGTCAAGCCTGTAATCTCCGTTCGGTGAAGTTCGTACAGCATTTAAGCCTGCAGCATTAGTTATTGACGTTGCAGAATAAGCACAGCTCACAGAGTAAATTATGAGTAAGAATGCGAGCAAAAATTTTTTCATCATGATAAATTTCATCACCTCGTTAAATTATTGACCACTCACGGTTTTAGCTTTTGCCTGTAAATGTTGCAATCTTCTCTCAGTCGGCGGATGTGAATTGAAGCCGCTTTTTCCCGTTACGTAATTATTATCAGCAAACGCCTTCATTGCTCGATATAAACCGTAAGGGTCATAGCCTGCACGTTTGAGTAATTCCGTTCCGTAATCGTCCGCGTCAACCTCCTGGCCCCTGCTAAATCCGCTCTCCGCTAAGTTCATTCCGACAGAACCGACAGCTTGCGCAACTCCTCCGGCTTTTCCGAGTAAAGTTCCGAGAATTGTCCAGCCCACAGCACGTCCAACTCCTTTGTTGTAATGTCCAAGTCTGACATGTCCGATCTCATGACCTAAGACTCCGGCGATTTCGTCCTCGTGATTGAGAATTTTCATTAGGCCGGCCGTAACATGAACGCTGAAGTTGTTTTGCGACTGGAATAATACCCAAGCATTAGGCGAAGTGTCTTTCTCGTAAGTTATCGCTATGGTCTTGAAGCCGTCAGCTTTCGAGATTTTCGCCCATGCCGCATTTACAACAGCTTCGTCAATCTGAGCATGAGCACACGAAATTGATAACACGAGAATGAAACTTGCAAGAAAAAGTTTACGTATCATGATATTTTTTCCTCCTTTGAACGTGAATGCTTATGTATATTATCACTAAAATTTATGCCAAAAAGATATTCGCCGATATGAGAACAAATTTCCCAGTTTTACGCAAAAAAATACTGCCGCCAAGATTTTCACCTGACGACAGCAAAGAAATTTTACAGCTAAATTCTAAAGTGGAGTAACTCCGAGTAAGATACAAGCCGCGATTGCAAGCAAACTTACTCCCCAAATCCAAACAAGAGAGTATTTGATGTGTTCGCCTACGTCGATTTCAAGAAGTCCTAAGCCTAAATACATTGCCGGGCTTAACGGGGAAATCATAACTCCGACGTTCTCAGCTACGAGCAATACGCACGCGACATCCATAGGATTAACGCCGAACTGTGAAGCTATGCCAACGACGACAGGAAGCAGGCCGAAATAGAAGCTGTCTGTTCCTAAGCACATAATCAACGGGACCGCGAAGCATGCTACGATGAAGTGAGTGTAGCGTCCAAGATCCGGCGGGATTACCGTAACGACGGCCGAAGCCATAGCGTTGAGCATTCCTGTGCCGCTTAATACGCCCGTGAAAATTCCTGCCGCAAACAACGTAACGACCATTGACATTGCCGCAACACCGTAATTCTTGAGTTTCGCGTTCTGCTCCTTGAGTGACTTAATGTTGAACGGAAGAGTTAAGGCCAATGCAAGCATGAACGTGTAAGCAGGGTTGAGAAGTCCCATCATGAGAACAACGATTACAGCAACGACGATTAAGAAGTTGTACCACTGAAGAGCCGTTGAAACCTTCGGGCCTTTGGCTTCAGCTTGGGCTTCTTCTGTTGTGTCATCAATAGTAAGTCCGAGCTTCTTAATCCTTCTCTTCTGAACTCCGCTCTGAATAAACGCAATCGCAAACGTAATCACAAGCATAGCTCCCTGAACAGGAAGAAGACGATGCCATAAAATATTAGGATCCGTCTCAAGAACCGTAGCCGCTCTAATCGTCGGGCCGCCCCAAGGACATACGTTCATAACTCCGATTGCAACGCAGATTAACATCATCAAAGCTCTGTTGTCCATCTTCAATTTCTTGAATAACGGGAGCATCGCCGTGATCGTGATTATGAATGTCGTAGCTCCTGAACCGTCAAGATGTCCGATTACAGCAACTGCCGCAGTCGCAAGAAGTACAAGAGTTACATTAGTTCCAGCCTTCTTGATGAGGAAATTAACGATTGGATCAAAAACTCCCTGATCGCTCATTAACGAGAAGAATGAAATTGAGAACACGAACAGTGAGACCGTCGAGACCATTTTGCTAATTCCGGAAGCCGCAAACTTATTCACGACTAACGGATCAAATCCAGCGATTAAAGCCGCAATCGTCGGAAGAAGAATAAACGCGATCGGCGGAATTATAATCTTCTTGATGAGGCAGATGATTAACACTAAGACCATCACGAAGCCGATAATTGCAAGTTTCGTTGAAGGAGCGGCAGGAGCTTTCTTGTCAGCAGCTTTTGCGGGCTTCAACATGTCCGTGAAAGTCTTGTATTCGTCATCCATAATTTTCTGGTAATCCGCAGTGTTCGCAAATCCCGGACGATCATCATAACCGCCCTTGACGATGAAATTCTGCCAAGTCTGAGTTTTCGTTGCGTCCTCAATAGCTTTTGCGAGTGCGTCAATTGCTTCCTGAGGAGTTCCCTTTTTGGCGAAAATTCCACGTTCCGGGCCAATTACAGAGTCAACGCCGATTTCTCCAGCCGCTTCAACATTGGGATATCTGCTCATTCTTTTTTCAGCAAGGACTAATAACGGCGTAATCTCACCAGCAGAAATTAATTCATCAATTTCGTCCGTTCCTGTAACCATCAAGTCAATTTGCCCTTCGGAAAGCGCTAAATTCATTCCTGCACCAGAAGGATAATTGACTTCGAGCAAATTCAAGCCTTCGATTGCCTTTTTGAGCGATAAGCCGTCAACTCCTGTACTCGTGAGCATTCCGACACTGACGCTGGAAGGATGAGACTTTACGAAGTCGCGTAACTCTGAGAAATTCGTATAGCCTCTTTCTTCCATTGCACGACGAGAAGCCGCGATTACGTTTACGGCATTTACGAGCCTTGCTACAGGGACGAACTCATCTTTGAACTTGAAGGGCATTGCACCGTTAATGTCCATTAAGAACAAGCTCTGAGTTCCGAGCATGAACATATTTCCGTCTGCCGCATGTTCACGAGTGAAAGAAGCTCCGTTTACTCCGCCGCCGCCTGTAATATTAGCGACTTCAACATTATAATTCGAAACTTCCTTAAGAGCCGCCGCGAGTGCACGAAGGGTTGAATCTGCTCCGCCACCTTCGCCCCACGGACAAACGATTATGATTTTTTGACCTGAACTTGCTTGGGGAGCATCAGCTTCTGCGGCAAAAAGTCCGGTCGCACATAATGAGAGCGCAAGTATTGCTGTGAATAATATTGTGATAAATCTTTTCACGGAAAACTTACCTCCTGAATTTGTAAATTTTATTTGGGTAAATGTATTATAGCGAAATTTAACGTACTTGCCATTAAGTAAAGCACTAGATTATTTACGGGTTTACGTTTAACGTTGTCGGAAAAATTTTAGAGGGAAAATATAACACGTTCTATTTTGCGATTAACTTTCATAATCATCCGAGTAAATTTTTAATGGGTGGTATACTATGCAGAAAATTTTTGCAACAGAGATTTAGCATAATTATTATTACTCATAAGGAGTGAATTAACTTGCAGAAAAAATTACGCGTCGGAGTATTAGGCGCAACAGGAATGGTAGGACAAAGATTTATCCAGATACTTCACAATCATGAATGGTTCGATATTCGAGTTTTAGCGGCTTCACCGAAGAGCGCAGGAAAAACTTATGAAGAGGCTGTTTCAGGACGCTGGCTTCTTGATGAGGCAATTCCGGAGAACGTGAAAAATTTAGTCATTCATAACGTTAATGATGTGAAGGCAATTGCTGACGAAGTAGATTTTGTGTTCAGTGCTGTGGACATGACCAAAGAAGAGATACGAGCTATCGAGGACGATTACGCGAAAACCGAAACTCCCGTAGTGTCGAATAATAGCGCGCATCGTTGGACTCCTGACGTTCCGATGATAATTCCTGAGATTAACCCCGAACATGCCGAAATTATCTCAGTTCAGCGTAAACGTTTGGGAACTTCAAGGGGATTTGTCGCCGTCAAGCCTAATTGCTCAATTCAGAGTTACGCACCAGCTTTTGCGGCATGGCGTGAGTATGAACCTTATGAAGCAATCGTTACGACTTATCAGGCAATCTCCGGAGCCGGCAAAAATTTCTCAACTTGGCCTGAAATGGTCGGCAATGTAATCCCGTATATCGGCGGCGAAGAGGAAAAAAGTGAGAAGGAACCGTTAAAGATTTTCGGACATATTGAGGGTGATAAAATCGTCGCGGCTTCTGAACCTGCAATCTCGGCTCAATGCGTAAGAATTCCCGTTCTCTATGGACATACAGCGGCAGCATTCGTGAAGTTCCGTAAAGCTCCAGGAAGTAAAGAAGAACTCATTGCGAAACTTGAAGCCTTCAGCGGAATTCCTCAGCGTGAAAAACTCCCGACAGCTCCGAAGCAATTCATTCAATACTTCAACGAGGATAACAGGCCGCAGGTTGCTCTTGACGTGAATTACGAGGGCGGAATGGGCGTATCAATCGGTCGTCTTCGTCAAGACAGTATTTACGACTGGAAATTTATCGGGCTTTCTCATAATACGTTACGAGGCGCGGCAGGTGGTGCTGTTGAATGCGCGGAACTCTTAGTGAACCAGAAATATATTGAGGCAAAATAAAATGATAAACATTGCAATATTAGGTTTCGGCAATATCGGGAGCGGAGTTGCTGAGGTAATCGAGAAGAACCAAACGGAAATTAAAGACGTTCTTGGCGACAATTTGCACGTGAAATACATTCTCGACATTCGCGACATTCCCGGAGTTGTCAATGATATTAATGTAATCGTGAATGATCCTGACGTTAAAGTCATCTGTGAGACGATGGGCGGAAAAGAGCCGGCTTACACATACACGCATTTAGCGCTTGAGCATGGCATAAGTGTTTGCTCGTCGAATAAAGAGCTTGTTGACGCGTTCGGTGTTGAGCTTAGCGCAATAGCACGAGAGCATAATTGCAGCTATTTCTTTGAAGCGAGCGTAGGAGGAGGAATTCCAGTTTTACGCACAATCCGTGAAGCATGCGGACATGAAAAAGTTTCGCGTATTGCGGGAATTCTGAACGGGACTTGCAATTACATTCTCACGAACATGAAAGCCGGAAAAGATTTTGCGGATGCCTTGAAAGAAGCTCAGGAGAAGGGATTTGCTGAGAGAAATCCGGCCGCTGATGTTGAAGGTCATGATACGGCGCGGAAAATTGCTATTCTTGCGTCGCTCGTGTCAGGGAAAAAATTCTCGTATGAGCAAGTTTCTTGTGAGGGCATAACGAACGTAACTCAACAGGACATCAAAGACGCTGAAGCTCAGGGAATGTCGATAAAATTGCTCGGAGTTTATGAGGCTGAAACTCAAAGCGTCAACGTTGCCCCGTATCTTGTCCCGTCGAACAGCCCGCTTTACGGAGTTAATGACGTGTTCAACGGGATCATGATAACCGGCAATATGGTAGATAATCTCATGTTTTACGGTCGAGGTGCAGGAAAATTGCCGACAGCAAGCGCGGTAGTCTCTGATGTAATCGAATGCGTAAAAACTCTCGGCCATAACGTTAAAGATGGACTTGAAGACTTAAAGCCTGTTGCAAGCGTAAATTCTCCGGCTAAACCAGAAGGGCAGAAGTTCAGGGTATTATGAAGAAAGTTGTAAAATTTGGCGGAAGTTCTTTAGCAGACGCAAAGCAGTTCATGAAAGTCGGGGCGATTATTCGCAGTGATGACGCAAGAGTTTACGTCGTTCCTTCTGCACCAGGAAAAAGATACGACGGAGATATAAAAGTTACTGATTTGCTCTATGAGTGCTATGAATTGGCCGTTGCTGGGAAAAATTTTTATGAGCCGTTTTTAGCCGTAAAGGACAGATACAACGAGATAATACAGGGCTTAAATCTCAGTCTCTCACTTGCAGAAGCGTTTGACGCAATCGAGGATAAATTACTGCATGAGCCTGAAAAGGATTACACGGCTTCACGCGGGGAATATCTCAACGGTTTAGTCATGGCGAATTATTTAGGCTATGAGTTTATTGACGCGGCTGAAGTAATTTTCTTTGACGAGAACGGAAATTTTGACGACGATAAAACTTACTCAGTCTTAGGCCCAAGACTTGAAGAATGCTCATGTGCGGTAATTCCCGGCTTCTATGGTTCAAGTCCTGACGGGAAAATCAAAACTTTTTCGCGTGGAGGAAGCGACATTACCGGCTCAATCGTAGCTCGAGCATGTCGTGCTGGAGTTTATGAGAACTGGACGGACGTATCAGGGTTATTGATGGCGGATCCTCACATTGTCAGCAATCCCGCAGTCATGAGAAACATAACTTATCGTGAACTTCGTGAGCTGGCTTACATGGGTGCTAGCGTTATGCATGAGGACGCAATTTTCCCAGTTAAGAAGGCCGGAATTCCCATCAACATACGCAACACGAATAAGCCGGAAGACGCCGGGACATGGATTGTCGAGAACACAGCACGACGCTCAAAATATACTATCACGGGAATTGCAGGACGTAAAAACTTTTGCTCGATCATAATTGCTAAGGACTTAATGCATTCTCAGGCAGATTTTTACCGCAAAGTTGTTCAGTGTTTCGAGGAAAATAATATTCCGCTTGAGCATTTGCCTTCCGGAATTGACACGATGACAGTAATTGTTCACGAGAATAAATTCATTGAGCATGAGCAGGAAGTTTTGAGCCGAATAGCAAAAATCGTTGAGCCTGAATCCCTCGAAGTCGAATCCGGAATTTCATTAATCGCCGTCGTCGGTCGAAGCATGAAGTCTCAAACCGGAACAGCCGCAAAGATTTTCAGGGCATTGGCCGACGCTCGAATTAACGTACGGATGATAGATCAGGGAGCTAGCGAGTTAAATATAATCGTGGGAGTTCTGAACGAGGACTTTGAACGCGCAATAAGATCTATTTATCATATTTTCGTGGAAGTTGCAGAGTAAAAAATAAATCCCCTTCACCGTTTTGATGAGGGGGAAATTTTTTTAGCGTTAACGTTTTCGTAAAGCTCCGGCCAATGTAAGAAGTCCCAGCATTCCGGCCAATCCCAAATTACAGCCGCCGCCGCCAGAGCCTCCATCATTATTTACAGGTTGAGTATCATTAGACGTTGGATTTTCGCGTGTTGTCGGATTATCCGTGTTCGCGCCTATATAAAATTGCAGATTAAGAACTCCGTCATTTTCGCCGTCTCCGATTAAGATATACGGAATATCATCATCTTTGAAGATTTCGACGTAAGCCGTTCGGTTAGCATTTTTACTCTTAGCGTCAGCGATGAAAACTATGAAGTCAAGATAAAGTTCATCCTCATACGTGAAGGCTCTCACGCAGTTGCCGGCAGTAACGCTTTGATTGCTTCCCTTGTTGTTAATCGCCGTGAATAAATTTGTGTCCTGTTCTCTTGTTGCCGCTGAACGTACCCAGACAGTTCCGAAATTCGCGAAACGTTCAAATAATTGACGTGAATTATCGGCGTTATCAAGTTCGTCCCAGTGATTTATTAACATCTGATTTTGTCTCGGAATTCTAAATCTTATCGAGACCGGCTGAATTGCTATGTGATCCGCTAAGTCTAAAATTACGTCGTTGCTTTGTTCGTCCTGAGAGATTACGAAGTTATAAACTCGGCTGAGATAGCTTTCATCAAGATATTCTGCTAAGTCCTTGTTAATCGTGAAGGAGTTCAAGGCTGAAGAGTTGACATAATATTGAGCTGGAATAACTTTAGCTGAGTTTACAGGCATCATCAAAGGAGGCTTACCCATCAAGTTTTCGAGTTCGTATTCAGTCTCTTCATCATTTTTCGTAATGTCAGCAAAACGCATATTAAATCCGGTTGTTTCGACACTTCCGCCAGTGAGTGATAATCTGTTTCGTGTCTCGTCCTCGTCTAAAGTAATTCCGGCTACACGTTTATAGTTCAGACGTAAATTTTTCGGATTGGTGCTTGAATACTCGTAAATCCTGAAACTCTCGCTAGTGTCATAATTCGTGTTAATCGTTCCGTAGCCTGAGCCTATATTGTTGCGATAAACAGTAACAAGTCCCGGAGCAATCTGGCTGTGAGCGTCCAACATAAAACTTTCCGGCAATGTTCCGTATAAGTCCGGCGTTAAGTCATACTTCCAGTAATCCGGCTGAATGCTCGCGTAATTGTCCCTGTATTCGACTGCCGCTTTAACATTTGAACGTGAGGATATTTGATCATAACGGAATAATTCATAGCGAGTTCCTGTCCTGTTAGTAATTCTTGTTTCCAGGTCATAAGTCGGCATTACGGAGTTATAAGGCTGCATCATGTAGAAAATTCCCAAGTCTTGGGTCATGTCGCCTTGAGCGTCCCAAGTGTATTTTATGCGATTAACGATGTCGCCGCTGTTGAAGACAATCATATCGAAGTATAACGGGTTAGTTGAGGCGTTGCCGTTTGAGACGTTTGCGATTACCATAGGAATTGTCGTAAACTCACGGTAATTGCTGTAACCGGTTGCGAGATCCGCACGCTGTCGAAGTGTCAAGTAGCCTAAAGAACTTCCGTAAGTTCCTGCGTCAATTCCTTGTATTCTAACGTTGGCATTGAGATATGCGGCTGGATTGATTAATTGCTCAGCTGAAGGATTTACGGTGAATGTATACGCGTCATCGAAGCCCGAAAAACTTACGGACTCGTTCACTCTTCGGAGGTCGCAGATATATCTTACGCCTGGAGTATCGCCGTCTTCAATCGTGTAAATCCATGCGTAATTATTATTCACGTCGAAGATTACATCACCGCTGACGTAATAAGCCGCATTCCCATCAGCGTCATCAACATAGAAAGCCGCTGTTCTGTCGCCTGAAATTGTGTACGCTGTATTTCCTGAAGTGTCGCTAACGGTCAATAATATATCGCCGGAGTTATTCGTGATTTCATAAGTGTAAGCCAGCGGATAACTCGCTGAACGTGCGGTGCTTTGCTTCTTGTAAATGCTCTGGGTTGAAGTGTCAATGATAAAAGCTACCGGCTCATTGATAGAGTTATAAGTGTAATTCTGCCACCATCGCATTGTTGAGCCTGAGCCCCAGCCGTACCAGAACGGGAAATGTCGGGCGTAAGGATTTCCGAAATCAAGATTGAACTCACCTTGTCCGTTTGTTAAGACTAAGCATAAACTTTCGAGAGGATCCGGATAAACGTCATACATGCTTGAGTTGATTAGATTTCGGTCAACCCAGCGTGCATAAGGTTGCGGCTCTTCGGCCAAGACGTAATCAAAGCCGTTTAAGAGATCTCCGACGAGTGAGATATCAACTTCGGGAATTTCTCCGCCCATTGTCCTCCTGTAAATTCCTGCGTGGTCGCTGTCCTGAGTATGATAATAGTAATAATAATTCTCGTAGATCGTCGCGAACCATTGAGGGCCGGCAACAACTTCCTGACGTGAAGCTCCTGTGATGTCTCGTAATTGATAGTAAAATCCGATGTCAGAATTTCCGTAACGTGCATATGCTGTGTCTGAATCTGAATCGTTAATCTGAGGGTAAAGGTGATAAGGGTCAATAGTCGTAGCACCAAAAGCCTCGACGCTCAAGAAAGCCAGCAAGAAAATCACCGGTAAAAACTTTTTGAACATGATAAAAAATTTCATCCTCCTGTAAAAATTATTAATTTGGAATGCCAATATATGAAACTGTAACATCTCCTCCGAATTGGGGCGAAATGTCTAATCCCTTTTTCATTCTGTGAAAAGTTATAGTCTTAGTCGCACGAACAGCAACGCCGAGTTCTTCTCCGGTGTCACAGTCAAGCCCAGAAGGAATATCGACAGAAGCAACGTGAGAGGCTAGAGAGTTAATTGCTTCGATTACGCGTTTGTAAATGCCTTCGACAGGACGATTTAAGCCAGTTCCAAATATAGCGTCAATGCATGTCTCACAGCCTTTTAATGCGCTCTCGAACTCCTCAAAATTTTCATCGTTAATCGTGTTCAAGACTTCCGGCGCGAGTTTGCTCATAATTTTGAGATTAGTCTTGAAATCCTCACTGCCTTTCTTGGGATCTCCGACGATGTAAACTCGAACGTCTTTACCCATTATGCATAAGTGTCGTGCGATTGCGAGGCCGTCTCCTCCGTTGCTTCCTGGTGAACAGACTATAGCGAAGACCATGTACTCTTTCATTTCCCGGACGACAGCGATTGCGGCATTTTCCATTAATAATATGCTGGGAATTCCGAAAGTTTCAATTGCACGTTTATCGGCATTACGGGCTTCTTCGCGTGAGACAGCTTCGGGGGAATTTACTCCGACGTAGACGACTTCACGATGAAATTCGTCGGGGTCATAAAAATATTCAAGCTCATTTTCATACTCGACGGGCAAAATAATTCTCTCCTTTGTGTGAAAAAATTTTTGTTAGTGCGAGTATTATATTACGGTTAAGAGTTCATGATTAACATTTTCGCATTGCGATACTTCAGAGATGATATGAGTACTACATTGAACAAGTATTATGAATGAATTGCATTTTAGCAGCTCCGACGTTAGAATGACTTGCAAAATTTTTAGGAGGCATTAACTCAAAATGCGTTATTTAATTTACGGAGGACCCGGAATTGGGGACTTTATATTTGTTCTTCCTTTGATAAAAATATTGCATATGAATGATCCAGAGGCTGTTGTTGATGTATTTTGTGGTGCAAAAAAAACAAGTTTTGAAATTCTTGAAAGACTTACAAGTGTAACTACTGTTGATATCAATAAAATTTCTTATTATGCATTGAAAGAACCGTTGCAGACAAGTAAATTTGTATTAGATTTCTTATTACGCAAAAGATATGATTATGAATTTTTACGTCACCATCCTGGACATACTCATTATCCTTATCTTGTTGAAAAATTTTTCTGCAAAAAGACGGTTTGCTCAGTTATCAAGGGTGACTCTTTTAAATGTGATATTCCAGTTTTCAGGGACTTGAATGAGAATATTATTGACTCTTATGTAAATTTGGCTAGGGCAATTGGTTATGAAACATCTTTGGATGTAAATAGTGAAAAGTTTTTAGATATAGAGTCTATTAGGAATTTATTACCATCTTTAAACATTTTACCTATCATAAACCAGAATAAGCCTTCTGTATCACTTTTGATAGGGTCAAATGGACCTAACAAAAATTGGCCATATTGGTATTTTGACAAATTAATCTCTCTCCTGCTTGAAAAAAAAATCAACGTGATTATTTTAGGCGGTCAAAGAGAGAAAGAGATTCTAAAATCCCATCCGGAAATCTTTCAACAAAATGGAATAATTAATATGATTGGAAAATGCAACATACTTGAAAGTCTTGCTATTTTGAGTATGTCAGATCTTGTAGTCGGAAATGATACTGGCCCAATGCATTGTGCTTGGGCGATGCATATACCCTGCTTAAGCTTATGGGGACCGTCAAATCCATTGGTTTTTCATTTACCACGTAAAAATTCTTCCTATATTGCTTCAAATTATGAATGTACTCTAGCTTCTCGTGAGTCCATCAATAATGATACGCCCTGTGTAGTTTGCAAAAACAATATGTGTATGCAAGTTATTACTGTTGAAACCGTTTATGATAAAGTTATGTCAATGTTGAACGAGCTTTGTCCGGTAAAACTGAGAAGTTAACATAATAAATGTATTGCGTAAAAAAAGTTTTCGTGTAAAATTCCCTTTATGTCTGAATCTAACAATGCAAAAAATAAAACGGTTGCTCAAAATCGAAAGGCTC
>ERZ842401.3250-NODE-3250-length-20469-cov-17.585970_pt1 | contig 20469 bp, 20 predicted proteins | sample MGYA00521270_ERZ842401 | MGnify/ENA primary metagenome ERZ842401 (study PRJEB31892, sample SAMEA3878208) | bioreactor metagenome | biome: Moose rumen | place: Sweden | collected 2011-10 | study: EMG produced TPA metagenomics assembly of the PRJEB12797 data set... | reverse complement strand
CAGAATCTTCTGGACGTTCCTGCAAAGAGCGTGAACTGCGCTGACGGCGAGTGGCGGAAGTACGGCAAGACCTGCACCAACACATCCGACCAGTGCGCATTGTCCACGCGCGGGTCAATTTTCTCTCGCATTTCGCTTTCTGTATTTTCTTCGCTCATAGTTTGCTCCATTTTTTTATTTCCTTGCAAGATTATAACTCTCATCAATCCGTTTGAAAAGTTCCTCGTCGCTCACACTGCCGTCCAAAATCACCGAAAACCAGTGCTTTTTGTTCATGTGCCAGCCCGGAAAATAATTCGGATTTTGCAAAAGTTCGTCCATTTTATCGCTTTGAATCCGCAAATCAATGATTTCAATTTTCTCGTCACTTTCAAGACCGAGTTTTTTCCGTGAGACCGTAAGAAGAGCCGCATACCATTTTTGCGTGTCACTTCGGCGGAACACCGCGTTGTCGGGAAATTTCTCCCACAAAAACTCAAGCGCATCGCCGTATGTTTCGCGCACATGGCAAATCACGCGCTCCGTTTGCGGAAAAGCGAACACCGACTGAACCGAGCATTTTTCCGCCACATCGAGCAGAACCGCCTCAATCGCCTCGCGCACCTCGCCCACAAAAGTTCCCGCCGCCCGCGTCTTGTACAAAACATATTCCTCGCCCGTCGCTTTTTCGATGAGCTTTGTCTCAATGTGAAGCCGCGGACTTTCAACCTTTCCAAGCGAGAAACCAAGAAAAAGCGTGAACTCGCCGCCGAGAATTTCCGTTTTGTGCGAAAAAGAACCCTCGCCGCCTTCTTTGGAAAAACCAAAATCAAGGAGTTTTTCTGGAATCAGCTTTTTCTGCGTGAAGATTTCCTCGAACATTTTAGTTCCCTTTTTTGGGCGCAACGGCTTCGCCGTCGGGCTATCCGCGCTTCCGCTGCCGCTCCATTCCTGCGCTTTGGTGGTTTCGATGCGCTTCGCTCCTCAACCACCGCCGCTTCGGAACGCGCTTCGCGCGGCGCTCCTATCCCTTGCGCGTTCAGTTTATTCCCATTGCTACGTCCTATAATCCCCGTTGATTTTCACATAGTCGTAGGTCAAATCGCATCCCCATGCCGTGCCGCGCGCGTTTCCGTCTTCCAGTTCCACGAGGATTTCCACGGCTTCTTCAGTAAGAATCTGTTTTGCCACATCTTCGTCAAAATTGAGCGGAACGCCGTGGTCAAACACTTTTATGATTCGCTCTTCGCCGCCGTTTTGCTCGCCCACGGAAAAATAGCGCTTTGCCCCCGCGCGGCTCACAAAGGACACGCTCGTTTTTTCGGGCGTAAAATTGTAGCCAGAATAGCCCATCGCGTCCAAAATGCGCCCCCAGTTTGCGTCCGCGCCAAAAAACGCCGCTTTGACCAAATTGGAACAGATGACCGCCTTTGCCAATCCCCGTGCGTTTTCAACCGTGTCCGCGCCAACGACATTGCAAGTGACCAAGCGGCTTGCACCCTCTCCGTCAGCGGCGATTTTTTTTGCCATCTGCGTGTTGAGCGCGTTTAAGGCGGCGACGAATGCGTCAAAGTCCGCGCCCTCAGCCGTGATTTCCGCGTTTCCCGCCAAGCCGTTTGCAAGAATAATCAGGGAATCGTTTGTGGAAGTGTCGCCGTCGATTGAAACGCAGTTGTAAGTGCCCGCCGCCGAAATCCGCAGGGCTTTTTCAAGCATTGCAGAAGAAATCGACGCGTCCGTGGTGATAAAGCCGAGCATCGTTCCCAGATTGATGTGAATCATGCCGCTTCCTTTTGCCATCGTTCCCATGCGCACGGTTTTTCCGCCAATCATTGTTTCGAGTGCGACTTCTTTGTAGTGCGTGTCGGTGGTCATGATTGCGATTCGCGCTTCTTTGTGCCCTTCTTTTGAAAGTCCGTCCGCGAGTTTGTCCAAGCCGTTCAGGATTTTTTCCACGGGGAGCTGCTGGCCGATAACGCCCGTTGAAAGCACCAGCACATCGTCCGAATTGATGTTCATTTTTGCCGCCACGGCGACCGCTTCTTTGTTCGCGTTGTCGTAGCCCTGTGCGCCCGTGCAAGCGTTCGCATTTCCCGAGTTCGCAATGACGGCTTGCGCCTTTCCGTTTGCAATGTGGTCGCGCGTGAGTTTTACGCACTCCGCTTTTACGCGGTTCTGCGTGAACACGCCCGCCACCGTGCAGATTTTTTCCGAAAAAATGAGAGCCGTGTCGTTCGTCGTGCGGCTCGCTTTGATTTTGTTCAGCACACCGTTCGCCGTAAAGCCCTCTGCCGCCGTTACGCCACCGTCAATGAATGTATATGCCATAATTTTGCTCCGTGAATGTATTTGTCAAACAGGTTTATTATACCGCCAGAAAAAAGTCGATACAACAGCGCGATTTTTGATACAATGAAAATCAATCGCAAAGGAGAAAAAATGTTTCCGCCGTTTCCCACTCAAAAAGCGCAAAAAATCTGCTTGCTCGTTTTAGAAAAAATCAAATCTGGAGAAATAGGCGTGGAGCAAGTGACGGAAGAGAGCGAAGAGCGAGCGGAGAGCGGGTTTATGATTGGGGCGATGGTGTGTGCAGACGACGCGGGAAATGAGCGCGTTTTTGTTACGAATTCTGGGATTTCTCGAACGCTCGTCATTCCGCCGAATCTAAAAATCGAAGGATTGAACGTTGAAATTGCGCCGCCAATCGTTTCTGCAAAAAAAATCTCGCTCGCGCTCAAAAAAAACGACACAGAAATCCACGATTTGACAAAAAAAATCCAAGAAAATCGCCCAAGTCCAGCGGAGAAAAACGCAATCGCTCAAAAGCGAAAAAAGCTCTGCGCCGAGTCGCTCTCTCGCGTGCACGCGCTCTACTCGTTCCACTGCGCGGACGGAGCGGTGCGCTCTCTTTTGGACATTTGCGCGCTCACGAATGGCGGGCGGCTCCCGCCCACGGGCACGGGCGACTGCTGTGCGCCCAAACTGCTCGACTACGCCTTTGCGAACTCCCTTACCCCCGTGTCGATGGCGGAATCGTTTTTTCCCACGGGCGAATTTCACGAGCCGTGCGACGAGCGGTGCGGAATCCTCCTGCCAGTCATGCTCGGTCTAAAAATCTTGTACCGCGACGACGACATTTGCGTAGTTGACAAGCAGAGCGGGCTTTTGTCCGTGCCAGGCCGTGGCGAAGCGAAGCGCGACTCCGTTGAAACGCGCCTTCGGCGGCTGTTCCCCGCGTGCATTTCCCAGCCCGCCGTGCATCGGCTCGACATGGAAACGAGCGGGATTCTCGTGCTCGCGTTCACAAAGGACGCGCACCGCGCATTAAATCAGCAGTTTGAGCGCGGCGAAATCCAAAAGGAATATGTGGCGTTGCTCGACGGCGTGCTCGCCAAAAAAGGCATTGCGTCGCACGGCACGATGGAACTGTTCTTTCGCCTTGACGTTGAAAATCGCCCGCACCAAATCTGGGATGCCGAACACGGAAAGCACGCCATAACGGAGTGGGAAATCCTCGGCGTGGAACGCTACCGCGCCCCCAGCGGCTCAGTGCGAGCCGTAACGCGCGTTCGCTTTGTGCCGCACACCGGGCGAACGCACCAACTCCGCACCGCCAGCGCAGACGCGCACGGCTTTTGCACGCCCATCATCGGCGACACGCTCTACGGGCACTGCGACGAGGGCGAGCGGCTCTGCCTCCACGCACGAAAAATCGCGTTCACGCACCCGCGCACGGGCGAGCGCATGGAGTTTGTGTGCGAAGCGGGGTTTTGATTTTCGCGGATTTCAAAAAGTACATCGTGTATTTTTGGAGATTTATCGGAATCAAAATCGATACATGATGTATTTTGCTCAAAATGGCAAAGTAAAAGAAATACACCGTGTATTTTGCCCGATTCACGCAAAAACAAGAAGATACACGGTGTATTTTGTGGAAAATCGACGGAATCGGGGGAAACATTTTGTATTTTGCGAAAATCTAAGGACGGCGGAAAAATACAAAATGTATGCTGACTTGTAAGAAATATGTGGTGATTTCGATACGCCTCTTCGGTCTACTTCGCTAGTCGCGCAAAATCTCGCTTGCTTAATCTTTCTTCCCGTTCACCAGCTCGCTCGTGTCGTATTCGCCCGCACGGATTTTTGCGCGAAGCTCCTCTTTTGTCATCGGCTTTCCGAAAAGGTAGCCTTGCAATCGCTCGCACCCGATTGAGCGCAAGAATTCCCGCATTTCGGGCGTTTCCACGCCTTCGGTGAGAGTCTGCATTCCGATGTTCTGCGCGATTGATACCACGCCAGAGAGAATCGGCTGGGTTTTCTGGTTTTCGGAAAATTTGCTCAAGAATTTCATGTCGATTTTCATCATGTCGAAGTTGAAGTCTTTGAGGACATTCAGACCCGAATATCCCGAACCAAAATCATCCAGCCAGAGCGAAAATCCCTGCGCACGGAAGTCGGCGAGAGCCTTTTTTAGCTTTCCGTCCGAATCCAAAAGCGCGCTTTCGGTCACCTCAACATGAATGTCGTCCTTAGAGATTCCGTACTGCCCGATGCAACGGTTCAGCTCCCGCACTGGGTCAGAAAGCTCAAAGTCAAGCCGCGAAAAATTGATTGAGGTCGGAATTATCACTTCGCCCGCTTCATGCGCGTCATGCAGATTTTTGCAAACCTCTTCCATAACATACATATCGAGCTTGTGAATCAGATGATACTCTTCGAGAATGGGCACGAACGAGGCGGGCGGCAAAAAGCCGAATTCGGGGTCAAGCCAGCGGGCGAGTGCCTCCGCGCCGCACAATTTTGAATTTTCCGCCCACACGACGGGCTGGTAGTAGACTTGGATGTAGCCTTTTTCCACCGCCGTGTCGATGTTGTTGATGATGTACTGCTTCCTGTTGAATTCGCCGTCCATATCCGCGCTGTACTCGGCAATATCCGTTTCAAAATGCTTTTTGATGCTGTCGCAGGCATAGCGGGCATGGTCGAGCGCGATGCTCGGAGCGGTGAGCCGTTCCGTGGGCGTGTAGACTCCCGCTTTGAGTCCGAGTTGGATTGAATTTTCTACTTCGCGGATTCGATTTTTTGTCCGCTCAATTTTTTCGGAAAGGCCGTCCGCCGCCGCAAACGCGATGAAATGGTCGTCCGAAAATCGCGCCACAATATCGCCCGTGAACGAATCGCGCACAATCTGCCCAATCGTGCGCAAAAAATTGTTCCCCGCGCGAAATCCGTACTTTTCGTTGTAATTCTTGAAATTCTCCACATCCAAAAAGACAAAACGGAACGAAGAAATGTCGGTCTGCTCGTTCTGCAAGATTTCCATCGTCGTTTTCTGAAAATAAGAGAGATTCGGAAGTGTCGTCAGTTCGTCAACGAGAGATTTGTTGCGGAGATAGGCGTTCATTTTTTCAAGACTCTCGTCTTTCTGCGCCTCAACCCGCCTCTGATGATGAATGTTAATGCCCGCCATAAGAAAAACGATGTACGCCGTAAACGAATTGACCTTGATGCTGTATGAAAGTGGCGCAAGCGAATTCTGCAAGTAAAGGTATATTCCGAAACTCGCCGTGAGAATCAAAAAAGTGTTTACAGGATGCCACACGAACAGGCACAGGCAAAAGCCAATCATCGTGAGGAATGCGAACACCTGCCCGCTTCGGTCGGAACTTGCGTACGAAATGTAAATGCCGAAACTGAGCGCAACAATCGTAAAGAAAATTCTGATGAATTCGCCGAACGCCTTGTTTTTGACTTTGCCCCGCTGATACAAAAGCGAATAAATGAGCATGACAATCGCCGTGAGCAAAAGCACGATGTACGCCACCGTGTGCTGAAGTACCCACACAAAGTCGTGCCTTCCGTCACCGTGAATCGCCCCCGAAATCACCGCGACGAGCATCCAAATTTCAAGCGCGGCGATGACGAGCGCGACATACACGCTGGAGCGCACATTGCACAAAAAGAGGTAATCTTTGACAGGCTCGGTGTAGTGCTTCATTTTGACAAAGCACACAATTTTTTCTTTTGCAGTCTGAAAGAATTGTGCCATTCGTTTTTCTAAAAACCTCCTGACGAAAACAAGACAATCATACAAATTTTACCATAAAATCTCCAAAAACTCAATAATTTAGGACTTGCCGTCTTATGTATGCTGATTTTTATTGAAGGTTGAGCGCGGTCAAAATCTCAAAAAGCAAAAAAAAACGGTGGTTTCAAAAAGCCGAGCCACCGTTTTTGATTTTCTTCCGCTTCATGCAGAATTGCGATTTTTTCTAAAACAATCGCCGCGCCTCCACATAAAACCGCTTTTCGCTCGCCTCGCCCATGCTGAAACTTTTGCGCGGAAGCGGGCCGCGACCGTTAATCGTGGCAAAAAAACTGTCTTTGGCAATCGGCGGGAGCAAAATGCCTGTCTGTCCGTCCTTGCTTCCGAGCGCGACCGTTTCTTCCGCGCCGTGAATGTAGTCTATTTCAATGCCCGCGCTCTTGTGGCTAGCAATGTATTCGTCTAGCGCGGGCTGAAGCGAAGCAATGGCAAGGTCGGTAATCGCCGTTTGCAAAAGCGTGTAAGTCGTTTTTCCCGCGCTCGTGGTGATAAAACCATAGCGTGCGCCGTCCGTCGTTTTGTCGCCGACAAGTTGTGTAAGTTCCGCTGCGCTTGCGACCGTTTTGCATGTGCCGTCCAGTTTTTGCGCCACAAACGCAAGCAGGTCGTCAGAATCCGCATTGAACACCACGCGGTGAATCGGCTCAAAGGTCAGTCCCGCATCGTAGATATTCACCACCTCTACCAACGCGTAGCGCACGGGGCTTTGTGCAATTTCCGCATCCGTCGCGCCGTTTGCCTGTAATTCCTTTTTGTGCTCTTCCCAGACGGCTTTTGCGGTGGCAAGGCTGTGGTTTCCGTCTCCCACGGCGAACAAAAACACCGTGCCGTCCGCATCCGTGCCTTTTTGCGCGACTGCGGCGAGTGCGTCGGCAACATGGCTGAACGCTTTTTCATCGCGCACCGCCCAGCCGGTGATATGTCCGCTTTCCTGTTGCAAATCGCCGTCGTACACGGGCTTTTCGCCCTTTATCAGTTCGCCCGTTTTTCCCACCAGCGCGTCCGTCGGGTCATCGGCAAGCAGCATGATGTGCGGCAGTTCCAGCGGCGCACCCGTGCGGATTTTCATGCGCGGGGGAATACGCTCTGGCACCGTGGCTTCCGTGGCGCGAATCAGAGCCTTGCTAAACGGCTTCCACTCGTATGTGTCCAAATCCACCGCCAGCACCAGCCCCTTGCGCGTGCGTCCGTACGCGGTCTTTCGTTCTATATATATGAACGCTTTTTGCGGTTGGGAAAACACACCGTCTGCAAGGTAATCTGCCATCGTCTGTTTGATGTGCTGAATGCGCTCGTCCTTGTCCGCGTCCGCCAGATACACTTCGGGAAAAATCAGGTTGAGCGTAGAAGGTTTTTCGCCCGCAATCTGCGCCGCCTTTTGCCAATAGGCTTTGTCCTGCGTGTACTGGTCGCAGGCAATCACCGCCCAACTTTCTAAATCTATGTTTTTGGGCAACAAAATTTCTGGAATGGTTACTCCAAATTGTTCAAAGTTCGTTTTCATACCGTCGATTATACCGCGTTTTTTTCTTTTTGGGAAAAACGAATTTTGATTTTTCTCAAGTCGTGTTGTTTGTGCTATACTTTTTGCATGAGCGATTTTTCTTCGGCAGCGATAAAAATGAGAGCAAGCCAAAAACAAACGATGAAAATGAGCCAATCGATGAGGCTTACGCAAAAACAACAGTTGGCTCTCAAACTGCTTTCCCTTTCTTCGCAAGAACTTCGGAGCGAAATCTACGAGGCAGTTGAAAAAAATCCTGCGCTCGAACTCGCTTCTGATTTTTTTGAAGACGGTTCATCTTTTTTGAATACGCCCGCTCACTCTTCGTATCGCTTGTCAGATTACGAGCGATACGGCGGAGTTTCTTCCGCACTTCAAAAAGCGAGCGACGATTTTCAGGCAGCCCTTGAATCAAACGCCGACGAAAGAACGAGCCTTCAAGACCATCTGCTTCATCAAATTCGCTCAATGCGCCTTTCTCGTGCGGAGCAAGAACTTTGCTCGCTTTTGGTGCAAAATCTCAACGCGGAAGGTCATCACATTCTTGCTCCCGTGTCGCTTCTTGACAAAATGAATCCCAAACCGAGCGAATCGTTTTTGGAGCATTGTATTTCAATCATTCAAAAATTAGACCCCGTGGGAGTATGCGTAACGAATACAGCGCACAGCCTTCTCGTTCAAGCACTCGACCGCTCCGATGCTCCAAAGTCTGCGATTTTTCTTTTGAACGGACATTTTGATTTTTTGAATCCGCCGATTCCTGAAAAAATGGCAAAAAAAGCGAATCGATTTCTTTCTGAGCAAAAAAAATTGTTGTTTCAAAACAGCAAAAACGATTTGGATTTGCCCGCGCATTTTAGCGAAGACGAGATGAAAGAGGCTCTTTCTTTTATTCGATCGCTTGACCCGCATCCTGCTCGCGCGTTTGGTTCGCCTGAGGTTTCGTTCGTTCAGCCTGATATTGTTGTGGAAAGCGTTGATGACGATTCGTTTGCGTCTTCTTTGAGCGAAGACGGCTCGGAAAAAATTCGCGCCCTTGCCGACGGTTCTCTTTTGATTGGAACGCGCGAAGGATTTTTTTTGGCACGGCTTTCAAAAATCGCCACGCCCATTCTCAAAATCTCCGAGGAATTTTTGGGTTTTTCTTCAAAAGAAAACGGCGATAAAGCGGACGCGGAATCAAAATTTGCCCGCGAATCCGTTTTGTCCGCCCGCTCGTTTATTGACGGCGTGGCATTTCGCTCGGCGACGCTTCTAAAGGCAACGGCTCAAATCGTAATGCTCCAAGCGTCTTTTTTTCGTTCGGGGGAGCGATTTTTGATTCCGCTGCGGCAAAAAGACGTTGCGGGAGCAATCGGCGTTCACGAATCAACGATTTCGCGCATGGCAAGCGGAAAATTTCTGTTGTGTTCGTTTGGCGTTTTTCCACTTTCGTATTTTTTTACGAACGCTGTGAACGAAGAAACCGTGCAAATGAAAAAAATCGGCGAACTTTCTGGAGAAAAAAATATTCCAACGAGCAAAGAGGGCGTAAAAGCCGAAATTTCGGCAATTTTGGAAGAACACAAAACGGATTCAAAGCCGCTTTCCGACCAAAAAATTTCTGAGGAACTGTTGAAACGGGGCATAAAAATTGCCCGTCGAACGGTTGCAAAATACCGTAGCGAATTGAACGTCAGTTCGTCGTATTTTCGCTCGTAATTCAAGATTCAAACAAAATTTTTTTCACATTTTGGAAAAATCATAGTATACTCATAAAAGCGAATCGGATTTCGGTTCGACTTTTACTGACAAAGGAGCACTCCATGACAAAATCCATTTCTGCCGTTGGTTTTGAGCTTGAAGACAAGCAAACCGAGTTGATTGAAAAAAAAGTTGAGCGTGTAAAATACGCAGATGACCTTATTGTTGACCTTATTGTTCGAGTAAAACATGATAAGGCATATATTTTTGACACGACTGTCAATTTCCGCTGGGGAGCGCAAGCGCACGTTTCTGCCGAGGATTTTGATTTTTCTGCCGCGCTTAACAAAATGATGGACACGCTTGATGTAAAAATCAAAAAAGAGAAAGACAAAGTTCAAGAAAAAAAATAATGAACAAAACGTCTGCTAAAAATGGCGGTTGAGTCATTTTGAAACCAAAAATCGGGGGATTTCCTCCGATTTTTTTTTGTTCAGAAAAAGTGCAAAAATATTTTTGATTTTTTGTTTTTATCTACTTGTCATTCGCGGGCGATTTTTGTATAGTAATCGAATGGCGGAAAAATCGTTTTCGGTGCTGAATCTGTTAGACCTTGAACTCGAAGGGCGAAACGCGCTCAATCTGACTTGTTTGGGCGGACGGCGGGGGCTTTCTGCTGTCATTTCGTATCCAAACGTTACTCGCACAGGAATTGCGCTCACGGGGTTTTTTGAAGGCTACCTTTCAAATAGCGTGCAGGTTTTTGGGATTCAAGAAGTCGCTTACCTTTCGAGTCTTTCGCTCGAAAACCGAATTGCCATAATCGAAAAAATACTTTCTTTTTCTCCGCCATGCGTTGTTTTTGCGCACGGAATGAATCCGAGCGAGGAAATTGTGGCGGCTGCCGACAAATTCGGTTGCGCCATTCTAAAAACCGACCTTGAGATTACGGAATTTTGCATTCGGATAATGCGCGTTTTTTCGGACGTGTTTGCGCCGAGTAAAACGATGCACGGCGTTCTTCTTGAAGTGTGCGGAATCGGCGTGCTTTTGACTGGACACTCTGGCGTTGGAAAAAGCGAGTGCGCGCTTGAACTTGTGGAGCGAGGACATCGACTTGTTGCCGACGACATCGTGGAAGTGCGTTGCGTGAACGGAAATTCGATTTTGGGACGAGGCGCAAATACGCTCATAAGTCATCACATGGAAATTCGCGGACTTGGAATCATAAACGTGTCGCAACTGTACGGAGTTGGTTCTGTGCGCGACCAAAAGGAAATTCAACTCGTAATTCAACTTGAAGAATGGGACAAAGCGAAAGTCTACGACCGCGTGGGAACAAACATGGAAACGATTGATTTTTTTGGAGTGAAAATTCCGAGCATTGAAATTCCTGTAAAACCTGGGCGGACGCTCCCGATTATAATCGAAGCGGCGGCAATGAACGAGCGACTCAAGCACAAAGGCGTTGACAGTTCGCGTGATTTTAATCGAAATATCCTCAAATGGATTGAAACGGGCGAGGCGAAAAGCGCGTATTACAGCGTTGACGATTCGTATTAGCAAAATCTGGTTGAGGGAAATCGAGTTCAAAAAGCGATTTTTTTGAACTCGCCAACTTGAGCGATAAAAAAGTATCGAGCAAGGTGTTAGTTTGGATTTAAGGCGGGAAATCCCGTCAAAAAGTAAAAAAGGATAGATATATGACAGAGAAAATTCTTACGGTCAAAAACAGAGCGGGCGTTCATGCGCGTCCTGCCGCGTTAATCACCCAGACCGCAAACAAATTCGCTTCCGAGATTATGATTCGCAAAGACGACATGACGGTGAACGCGAAATCGATTATGGGCGTAATAACAATGGGCGCGGTGTACGACACGCAACTGGTGCTTATCGCCGACGGCTCTGACGAAAAGCAAGCGGCTCAAACGATTTTTGAGTTGTTTGAAAGCAAATTCGATGAAGACTAAAATTGACAAAAAATATTCATTTTAAGGAGAAAAAAAATGAAAGAAATTACAAACAGACAAAAAGAAGTGCTTGACTTCATTTCGTCGTTCATCAAGGAAAACGGGTTTCCGCCAACGGTTCGCGAAATTGGGTTGCATTTTGGTATTTCGCTCCGCGCGGTTCAAGACCACATTGCGGCGTTGCAAAAAAAAGGCTTTTTGTCGCAAAGTCAAAAGCGGGCGCGGTCAATCAGCGTCATCGACGGAACGCCACGCAAAGACGAAGTTGCGTGCATCAAAGTGCCGCTTTTGGGCGCAATTGTGCCAGGAAAAGCACTTTTGAGCAAAGAAAATATCGACCGCTACATTACGCTTCCAGAGCCGTTGCTCAAAACGGGAAAATCGTTTTTTGCGCTTCGCGTGAATGGCATGAGCATGAAAAATGCGGGAATCCTTGAAGGCGATACCGCAATCGTTGAAATCAACGAGGCGGCGACGGACGGACAAATTGTGGTTGCTTCTGTTGACGGCGCAATTACAATTCGCCGTTTTTACAAAGAATCGAACGGCGTGCGTCTTCAGCCAGAAAATCCCGATTTTAAGCCAATTTTGAGTTCCGACATAAAAATCGTTGGAGTTCTTTCTTCGATTTTGCGCGCGTACTAATGTTGGATTTTCGATGGCTCGACTCTACCTTTTTCTCGGTCCAGAAATTGGATTGAAAAATGACGAAATCGACTCGATGCGTTCTTCGATGAAGAAAAAAGCGGGTGAAATTGAATTTCATTCGCTTTACGCTTCGGAGACAAAAGTGAGCGAAGCCGTTGATATTCTTGAGAGCAACTCGCTTTTTGGCGGCGTTTCTTTTGTGGTTTTTCATGGCGCGGAATCGATAAAAAAGAAAGACGACATCGCGCTTTTGGAAACTGTATCGAGCGGCAGCGGCGATAACACGCTTGTTTTGACGAGCGACGGGTGGAGCGTTGACGCAAAACTCGACAAAATTGTTCCAAAAGAAAATCGGCGAACGTTCAAAGAACTCTTTGCCGAGCGAAAAGAAGCGTGGATTCGCGATTTTTTTCGACGCGATTCTTTGTCAATCGAGCAAGACGCGATTTCCCTCATTTTGGAACTCGTGGAAAACGATACGGAATCGCTCCGCTCCGAGTGTTCGCGCTTTAAGTGGTGCTTTTCTGAAGGCTCAACAATAAAAGCGTCGGACGTGGAACATATCCTTGCGCATAATCGGGAAGAGAGTGCGTTTACGCTTTTTGACGCGATTTCTCGTCCCGATGAAGAGCCAAAAACTCGCCTTGAAAACGCGCTTTTGATTCTTCAAAAAATCCAACTCACAAAAAATGCAAGTCCCGTGCTGCTTATTGCGGGGCTTGCAACGTGTTTTAGAAAACTCTCGCTTTGGCATTCGATTCATGCAGGCGGGGCGTTTGTTGACGATTTTCAATTAAAAAAGCACGGTTTCCTTGGAAAAACGATTTGCGCTCAATACGCCCGCGCGTCAAGGATTTGGGGAAGTTCGCAGTGTGCAGCTATTTGCGCGCTACTTTCTGAGCGGGACGTTGCTATGCGAACTGAAGGAAGTGTGCTGTTTTCGGTTCGACTTTCGCTTCTTTTGTACGAAATCGTGATAAAAAAAGGCGCGCCGATTGCTTTGTACGACGCGCGATATTAGTTTTGTTTAGTCGAGTTCCAGCGAGTTGAGAGCGTCTTTTAAGGCGATGAGATTTTCTTTTGAAAGCGTTACGCCTTTTCCCATTTTTTTGTGGTCAGAAGACCATGCTCTTATGTCAAATTTGGGAGCGCGAGCGTTCCACGAAATTTCGTTTAATTCAAGTACCCACCCACTTGATTCTTCGGAAAGGACTTTTATTGTTCTCAAAATCTCGTAAGAAAAATTTTCTGCCATATATAACTCCTTCTAAAAAAATTAAAATTACCTTAACGGTTGTATTCATTGCCCGTTGTCATTTTCTACTTTATAATAATACCGCAATTCCGAAAATTGAAGAGAAAAGCGAAAAAATAAAAAGGGGGAATCATGAAAGCCACTTCGATGAAAAAAATGATGCGGGGATTTGTGCTTTCGATAGGAGCGGTGGCTCTTATTTCTTTTTACGGGTGTAAATCGACCGATGTTGAAACAGTCCCTGATGACAATACGACTCAAGCGGAAGAGCCTCCTGCTCAAGTCGTGGACGATTCTGGAAATGACGAAAACGCGGTTGACCATACCGCTGACAATCAAGCACTTATGGAGCAAATTGAGCAGGCGCGAAAGGCTGCCGTTGACGCTGGTGCTGAAAAATATTATCCAGACATTTTGAAATCGACCGATGTTGGTTGGTCTTCTGTCAAAAAATCTGTAAGCGAAAAACCTTCTGACGACTATTCAAATGAATTGAACGATATTCTCAATAAATACAAATCGCTTGAAAAGGCTTCGCTCGCGCAATCTCTAAAAGAAAAAACGAGCGCAATGGCTGGGGGCGACATTGATGCCTCTACAAAAAAAGCGGCAGAGGACGCTCTTCAAAAGTACGATGACCTTGGAGCAAACGACGGCAACGGTTCTGATATGCTCAAACAGGCGGAACTTGCTTATGATTCGTATAGTGCGCTTTTGAACAAAGGTCTTGTAGCACAAGCGGGCAGAGAGCGAAAGGCTGCCCTTGCTGCAAAAAAAGATGCCGACAGCGTAAAGGCTTCGGTTGCAAAGAAAACAAAAGACCGCTATAAAGCGGCAGCGGAAACGTTCAAAAAAGCCGACAGTGCGTATTCGCTCCGAAAAATCGAAGAAGCGTATAGTGGATATAAATCTTCCAAGGAAACATTTACGGAACTGTATGAAACCGTAAAAAAAGACCGAGAGGAAGCGCAGGCACGGCTTGAGGCTGCAAAGGCTCGCGTTGCGGCGAGCGCGAGTACGGCGGAAGAAGCGGACGGTTCGGCACCTTTGACGGAAAAGGTTTCTGGAATCGAAGATGAAAATGCGGTGCTTTTGGAGAAAGATAATTTTGCTCCGCCAGAAGAGTCTGTAATCGACGTGGAAAGCGGGGAAACAGCTGAAACTGCGGGAAGAATGGCAGAAGGCGCAATTGCAGCGGAAGAAGCAGCGACCGTTGACGCAAAATAATGCGGCGAATCTGAAAAAATCTGCGAACAGGAGAAACAAACATGAAAAAAGGTATAATTTTGGCAAGTGCGCTTCTTTTTGGTTCGATTGCGTTTTCGATAAGTTATAAAAACAACACGTATCAAAAACTCGCAGACGAGTATACAAAAAAAGCCGAGGCTGCACTTGACGCTGGAGAGTACGAACTTTCCGTAGAGTATTCGCAAAAAGCCGAGGAAAATGCTGCTCTTTCTGAAGCGTATGTGAAAAAAATGCTTGCAAAAGCCGAGGCCGACGGCGTGATGAAGCAGGCGGCTCAAAAAATCGAAATTGCAAAAAAAATCAAAGCGGATAAAAATTTTCCAATGGCGTTTAGTGCGGCGGAAAAATCATACGCTTCGGCTCAAGATTCTTACGCAAATGAAGATTATGCCGCAGCGGCTGAATACGCGCGTGCGGTTCTTTCTGCGCTTGCCGATGTAAAAGAAATTACGCCGTTGCCACAATTTTATGTTGTGCGCCCCTGGGCAGATACGCGGGACTGTTATTGGAACATTTCTGGTAGGTCTTATGTGTATAACAACCCGCTTTTGTGGGAAAATCTGTATCAGGCAAACAAATCAAAAATGCCTCGCCCGAACGACCCAAACTTGATTCACCCTGGAATGAAAATGGAAATTCCGAGCATAACGGGAGAATACCGAGAAGGGGTTTATAATCCTGCAAAACAATACGACGGGTATTCTGTGAAACGCTAACAAATTGCAAAAACGGCGAGTTTTCGCCGTTTTTTTTGCACTACAAGTTTGGTTCATTTTCGCTCATCCAGCGCATGAGAGCGGCTCCCATAATCGCGTGCGGATATTCGCGGCTTCCCATTTTTTTGATAACTTCCTTCTTTGGAACTCTAAAAAACGACACAAATTCATCGTCGTCAAGGTTTTGCCCGCTTTCTTTTTTGAGTTTTCGAGCAGAAAAAAAGTGAACTCGATTTCTAAAAAGCGCGGGATTTGGATTCATTGAACCGAGCGAAACGAGTTCTTCGGCACAAAATCCTGTTTCTTCTTTGAGTTCTCGCCTTGCGCCGTCTTCGGGTTGCTCTCCGTCGTCTATGACTCCGCCCGGAAACTCAATACTCAAGCCGTTTTCGCCGTGCCGCCATTGTTTTACCATCAAAAAATCGTCCCCGTCTTCTGCGATAACGATTACCCAGTCTGGCGCGTCGTTTACTATAAAATGCGCAATTTTCCCTTCGGGCGACACGCTTTCCGTGCGATTTACCGTAAAAACGGGCGTTTCCAAAAGTGTCGTTTTTGATTTTTCATTCCATTCGAGTTTTTCGTTTTTTTTCATAAACCGATTTTCTCCAAAGTTTTTTGAAAATCGTTTACGATTTTTTGTTTTTTATCAAGAGTTCTCTCGTTTAGTCCATTGCTTTTTGAACTTTTTGCGATTACAGTTAGAGCATCGTTTTGGAGTTTTTCGCGCGGATTTTTTATTTCAAAAAGGAGTTTTTATGGCGATTCTTACGGTTTCTCGACAAATTGCATCTCTTGGTGACGAAGTGTGCGCAGCAGTTGCGCAAAAAATTGGGTACACTTTTTTTGGCAGAAAAGACATCGAGCGTAGAATTGCGCAACTCGGTTTTCCGATGGAAAAATTCAAAAAATTCGACGAGAGAAAACCGTCTTTTTTTGCTTCTCTTTCAAAAGGGCGCGATGAATATTTGAATTATCTTCAAACCGCGATTCTTGAACTTGCGTCAAATAATAATTGCATTTTAATTGGACGTGGGTCGTTTATTATATTGAAAGACATACAAAATCATCTTTCATGCAGATTTATTTCGGATAATACCGTGCGTATGGAGCGACTCAAAAAAGAATTCGGTTTTGACGACAAAGCGGCAATGAAGCGCATAAACGAAAGCGACTCGAATCGTGCAGGATTTCACAAAAGTTTTTTCAATTTTGACATTCGCGACCCGTCGCTGTATCACTTTGTGATAAATACAGGGCTTTTTGACATTGACACCGTTTCCGACATGATTAGCATTGGATTAAAAAAAATCATCACGGACGAACGCGAAAAAGAAGGCATGGCTACGATAAATGAACTTTTGATTGGACAGAGAATCGTAAATATGCTTGTATTCGATTACCGCATGAACATCAATTTTCTTCGCGCAACGATTGACGGAAAAACGATTACGCTCCACGGAATCGCCGAATCGAGCGCGGTCGTTGAGCGTGCGCTTCTCATTGTGTCGTGCGAAATTCCAGAATACAAAGTCGAATCGGCAATAAACGTCGTTCAGGATTTTAAGGCATACGGACAATGATATTTTCTGCCGCGCTCATTTTTGGGGCGGGAACGTTGTTTTTTGGCGCGGCGTTTGCGTGCCCCGTTTGCGCAATTATCGCCAAAGCATTTCGTCGTCGCGCTTCACGGTTCTCTTGTTTTTGCGTGTGCGCGTCCGTTTCCGTATCATTTTTTGCGTTTTACGTCGTCCGATTTTTTCGCTCTTTTCCGCCGAACGTCTTTTTTTCACAAAACGTCCGATTTCTTTTTTTTGCTTTTTTGATTGGATTTTTAATATCCGCGCTTTGGAAATTTCTTTTGATTCCCGTCGCCGTTTTCTATTGTTTTGTTTGGTGGTATTCTGTTTCTTTTTTGCGCTCAACTTTTCCAGAATGTACGACTTTTGGAGAGCAGGCACTTTTTTTAGACGTTTTGACGAGTGAAACCGAGAAAAATGCGACGAGTATTTTTGTTTGTCGTGTTTCCGATTTTTTTCCGTTTCCTGTGCGGCGTTTTTGGTTTTCTTCAAAAAAAATCGAGCCGTCTTCATTGCAAAATCGCGTTTTTTCTTTTTATCCGCTGGAGATTTTTGAAAAAGAGGTTTTGCTTCCCAAAGTCGAAAATCTCCCCGCTCGTTATAAAATCGAGTTTTTGCAAACCGAAAACGATTTTGAAATAAAAGCGAATCAAACGCTTTAGCCGTGGCAAAATCAAAAGCGAGCAAAAAAGCCTTTGCGCGATAACTTGACTTTTTGAGCCGTCGCAACGATACTTAAAAAATGAAAACCTCGAATAAGTTCACGCTGTGCCGTTTGATTTGCGCACCGATTTTATTCATATTGTATTTTCTTCCCATTTGGTTAAAAGCCCCCGACGGAAGCGCGATTTCAATCGCGACGTTTTGCGCCCTCACGATTCTTTTGATTTTTGCGGAAATCACGGATTATCTTGACGGACACTGGGCAAGAAAAAACGGCGAAGTCAGCGATTTTGGAAAAATGTTTGACCCGTTCGCGGACGTTTTTCTTCATTTATCAATGTTTACATGCTTTGTTTTTTCTGGATATATGCCGACCGTTTTGTTTGTGCTCATTTTGTACCGCGAATTTAGTCAGAATTTTTTGCGAATGGTTGTGGCAAAAGGCGGAACTGCAATCGCGGCTCGGAATGGCGGAAAATTCAAAACCGTTTTTTATGTGATAAGTTGTTTTTTTGTAATAGTCGTAGAAGGTTTTGCGCGTACAGGACTTGCATTGATTGCTTTGGATTCTGGTGTTATCAGCGAGGATTTTTTAGATAAAATCGTTTATGTTTGCTATTGTTTTTTTGGAATTTGCGCGATTTTGTCATACATTTCGTTTTTTGATTATTTGCGAAATTTTGGCGGAATCCTCAAAAAAGCAAGCGAATAATTGACTTTGAAATGAAAAAACTCGTTCCCGTTGTTTTTGTTTTTGTTACCGTAATTCTCTCCTTTTTATTTTTCAGTCGTGCTTTTTTCTCCAAGAGAAACGACGGGAGCGGTTCTCGCGTGGTCATTCCTTCAAGTTCCCAAAAATCCAACGAATACGAAGACGACGATGGCTCAAATTCGTTTTTGACGCTTTCCGACGAGGAATTTTTGATTTCCACGGTTGAAGCGGATTTGAACGGCGACGGTTTTGACGACCAAATTTCCGTTCTAAAAACATTGCAAAATCCGCATCTTTTAATTGTGGTGGGGTTGTACGTTCCAGAAAAAAAAGCATACGTTCGCTCGTTTTCGATTCAGACTGAAATATCGCAAGTGCGTTCTTTTGCCTGTACTTGTATAGACGTTATAGGAGACCATTCTAATGCGCTCATATATCAAGGTGGCGGAGATGACGGACGGTTTGTGCTAAAAATGTTTCGCCCCGTTTTGGATTCTGACACGTTTTCGCTGAATCTTATCGGGGAGTTTAGTGTCGAAGGAACCGTTTTTGTTCAGCAGTCGGAGCGGAGCGAAGCGTATCAACTTTCGCTTTCGCGCGGGGAAAGTTTTCCTGTGTGGGTTTACGAAAACGCTCAAAATGACCAAATTCAAACGCTTTTTGATTGGAGCGAAGCGGAGCAAAAATATTCGGAAGTGCGTTCAATTCGCGTTCCTGGAAGTTCCATTGCTTCGCGCGCGCTTGCAAATATTCAAGACGGAACGGTCGGTTCATTCGTGAAATTTTTGGACGGACTGTGGTACAAAAACGACGGCGCGGAAAATCGAAGATATATTTTTTTCGACTATTCAAACTCGGAGATTATATTTCAATATGAGGATGCGGAAGAGGTTTATTCATGGTTTGACAGTATACCGCGACGTGGCGGAATTTATTTTTCTTCTGTGAATAAATCGATTGAAAATTTGCAGCGGCGGTTTGACATTTCGCTCGTTTCGCTTGACGAAATTCGCGTTCGGATTCAAGACGACGTTCGTATGTTAATTGGCGAGGAAAATTTGTGGGACGGCTCGTACAAAAAAGTGGTTTCCGTTCCAAAAAAGAAAAATCGAGAAGGCGTGAGCGAATTTATCGAAAAACTCGTTGCCGAAGAAGCGTGGGAAAGCGCGGACGGCGTTCACGTGGGATTTACTGGAAGCGAGTACACGGCGGAGGGCGATGGAATCAGCGACAAAGGGCGGTACACGCAAATCGATATTTTTGGTCGAACGTTTATTCAATTTAGAAGCGAGGGCAAAACGTCGTTTTTTTCTGGCGAGTATCAGCCTTTGGAAAAAGACGGTTTAGTCGTGCTTCAAAAAGTTTCCGTAAATCCTGAAGGATTTTATGTGGAGTCGGTTCAGCCCGTGGTTTTGCGAAAATTCGACGCGGATAAAAAAGTGCCCGAAGTGGCTTTGGCGGAAAGCGAAGTGGAGGCGGAAGACGATTTTCAGACGCAAAATTCCGTTTCTCAAGTGGTAAAAACGTCGAGTGTGGAGGATTTGCCTGTTCCAACGGCGGCTTTACGAATTTCGCCGCGATATTTTAGTCCAGACGGCGACGGTTCTGGCGACACGCTGACGGTTCTGTTGGACGTAAAAAGCGAAGCGGGAATCAAGGAGTGGTCGTTTACGGTAAAACACCCAGACGGCAGGCGCGTGTTTTGGGAAACAAAGGGCGCGGGAACAATTCCAGAGCGACTTACTTGGGACGGAAAAGCGGCAACGGGGGAACTCGTGCAGTCTGCGACCGATTATCCGTATACGTTCTCGCTCACCGATGCAAACGGCACAAAATGCACGGAAGAGGGATTCATTCAAGTCGATATTCTGGTAATCAGCGAGGGCGGAAAACTCAAGATTCAAGTGCCGTCGATTATTTTCCGCTCTGACAACGCGGATTTTAAGAGCGACGAGGAAGTTCGCTCTGACCCCGCGTGGGACGGCGAAAGCAAAGGACTTGACGAGCGAACGATTGAAAACAACATTCGCGTCTTAAATCGAGTGGCGCAAATTCTCAAAAAATTCCAAGGGTACAACGTTTCAATCGAAGGAAATGCGAACAACATGACTGGCACTCCGCAAGAAGAACTTGAAGTTCAGCAACTTTCTGAAGAGCGCGCGCGGTTCGTTATGGATTATCTTGTGCGCGAGGGAATTAGCGCGGAGCGTCTTTCTGCAACAGGAAACGGCGGAACGCAAATGCTTGTTCCCGCTTACGATGCCGTGAACCGCTGGAAAAACCGTAGAGTTGAATTCATCCTAATAAAATAATATAATTGTGTATTATGACTGCAAACGAACTTCGCTCAAAATACATCGAGTTTTTTAAATCAAAGAATCATGCTGAAATTTCAGGACAGAGTT
>ERZ842401.3249-NODE-3249-length-20473-cov-8.039622_pt1 | contig 20473 bp, 18 predicted proteins | sample MGYA00521270_ERZ842401 | MGnify/ENA primary metagenome ERZ842401 (study PRJEB31892, sample SAMEA3878208) | bioreactor metagenome | biome: Moose rumen | place: Sweden | collected 2011-10 | study: EMG produced TPA metagenomics assembly of the PRJEB12797 data set... | reverse complement strand
CAGGGAACGGACATCCGTTGGGGAAACACTCCATCAGGTAGTTATAGGCGATACCGCTGGCAATCACTCCCAACTCACGGTCATCCGCATCGATATACGCATTATACTTGCTGTCTACCGACATTTGCTCCAGCAAAGGCTGCTGGGCGGTCACGATATCATTACGCTTACGGGCAAAGGCTGGCAGTAAAACCCAACTCGAAGCCTGTGCGTCGTAATTGAGTTCGTTCTGTTGACGTGGCACGTCAACACAGGTGACTACGGCACGGGAATGTGCCATACGGGTGGTGACACGCATCAGGATGGGCAGGTGTAACTGCTCCGACAGATCGAAAGCCTCCTGAATCATGTCATATGCCTCCTGCTGACTACTAGGCTCCAGCGTTGGCACCATAGCGAACTTACCATAGAACCGACTATCCTGCTCGTCCTGCGAGGAGTGCATCGAAGGGTCATCAGCCACCAATACAACCAGTCCGCCATTCGTACCTGTCATACCAGAGTTGACAAACGGGTCAGCACATACGTTCAACCCCACATGCTTCATACAAACCAAGGCACGTTTTCCCATGTACGACATACCCAACGCTGCCTCCATCGCCGTCTTCTCGTTGGTAGACCAACGGCTATGTACGCCACGCTCTTTTGCCAATGGCGACATCTGGATATACTCTGTGATCTCTGTGGAGGGAGTTCCAGGATAGGCATAGACACCACTCAGTCCTGCGTCCAAGGCACCCTGAGCAATCGCCTCATCTCCCAATAATAGTTTCTTCATATCTCGTTAAGTTTAATTTTCTAGTTTGCAAAGGTAGTGCAAATCAGATGAAATACCAAATTTATTTAAATAAAAAGAGTACATTTGAATTTAATTTCGTAACTTTGCAAAATAACAACAAAGCAAAAGGATGAGAGTTATATGTGATGCCCCTGGACAGACCTGCAACAGGCTATGGACCTACCTAGCCTCTGTAGCACAATGTATCGCTGAACGGAAGAAGATGGTGATTATCTTCTATGACTGGACGATAGAGGATTTCCCACATCTGCTCCACGCCCCCTTTATCTACTACCCTCTTTATCATAAATGGTTCCTGAACCTGCCAAAAGGATGGGGATGGTATAAACATCTGACATGGAAGATGACACATAATAAGGTATGGGATGCTGTATTCAATACACTGGGTTTCACCAAGGGTTGGCAGACTCGTACCGACATCCGCTATCTTGCCCAGACCATGCCGCAACTGCAACAGGTGTTCCGTCCTAAGGAAGATATCATGCAGAAAGCAGAGGCAATGGTTGCCGACCTGCGGAAAGAGAGTGACCTCGTTGTCGGCGTACATATCCGTAGAGGAGACTACGCCACATGGAATGACGGACGTTTCTTCTATGAGTTGGAGGAGTACCGCCAGTTTATGCTGCGCATCCAACAAGTCTACTCCGACAAGAAGGTTGGTTTCTTCATCAGCAGTAACGAGGAATTCTCCTTAGACACTTTTGAAGGTTGTCACTGCCGTCGTTTCGGGAAAGAGCCCTCTGGCGCTATTCTCGACCTCTATACGCTGACACTCTGTGACCGTATCACAGGACCCATCAGCAGTTATAGCCGATGGGCATCATTCATCGGGGAAGTGCCTCTCTGTTTCCTGGAGAGCAAAGACCAGACCTTCACTGACGAAAGTTTTTCTAAGATTGTCGACTTCTTCCACTTTGAGAACGGCAATGAAATATTTGACTGGTAATACACTGCTCATGAGAATCGCTATTTTGACATCTGGAATACTACCTGTTCCTGCCACTAGAGGAGGTGCCGTAGAGAACCTTATCGATTTCTATCTGGAGTATAACAACCAGCACCACCTGCACGACATCACGGTTTACAGTGTTGATGACGAGGAGGCGATGCGCCACCCAGCCCTGCAGTCTGCGGTCAACCACTACCTCTTTATTGATGTCAGGAGTTTTGGCGCTAAGATTCGCAAGAACTTCCTACACTTGCTGAACAAGGATGAATACTACCACTATACGATAGAATATTACTTTGAAGAGTCACTCAAACAGATCATGGCACATGACTATGACATGGTGGTTATCGAGAACCGTCCTGGCTATGGACTGAAGATTCCCCGAGAATACAAGGCAAAGATAGTCTATCACATCCATAATGATTTCCTCAATGCGCAAAGCAAGGATCCTCAGGAGGTCTACGACCGTGCCGACTGTATCATCACCGTCTCAGAATACATTAAGTCAAGGGTGCTGACAATTGATGACTTAGACAAGAAATGTAAGACGGTACTGAATGGTATCGACCTGAAGGCATTCTCCGACTACCAACCCAAAGGCAGGACATCCTTAGGATTGGCTGAAGATGACTTCGTGATGGTTTTCTCTGGGCGTGTGATAGAAGAGAAAGGTATACGTCAACTATTGCTTGCCATGCAGGAACTCAAAGAACATCCAGACATCAAACTCATGATCGTTGGAGGTTCTTTCTATGGCAATGAGATGGAAGAAAGCCCGTTTATCCAAGAGTTACGAGCCTTGGCTTCTTCGCTCAAAGACCGTATCATCTTCACAGGATATAAGCCTTATCGTGAGATTCCCTCCCTGCTTGCCATTGCCGACATCGCCGTCCTGCCCTCTATCTGGGATGAGCCGTTAGGACTGACCTGTATCGAGGCTATGGCGACGGGATTACCCGTCATCACCACCACTAAGGGAGGTATTCCAGAGACGGTTACTCCTGACTGCGGACTGCTGTTGGATGTCACCAACACACTCCCCCACCAACTTGCCGAGAGCATCCTCCAACTTCGCCAAGACCCGGTTCTCCGTCAGCAGATGTGTGAGGCGGCAAAAAACCGTTCCCTGCAGTTTAGCAAGGAACGCTATGCTAAAGAATTCTTTGAGGCTATTGCTTCTTTCTAACCCGATAATCCTTGATGATCTCCGCTGTAAAGGTAGAGTCAAGTAGATCATAGCCTGCTAAGTTGAGGTGGAAATGATCATCGGTATAGATGTCACGCTTATCACGCCACCCCTCAGGGTTCCATGAGGCAGCAGGGATATAGATGATACTATCCATGAGATTGTGTGCTGCCAGGGAGTCTTTCAGTGCTAAACGATAATCGGAAGTACCATATAAACCTGTCTTCAGAACACGCATCGCAATCCATGAGCGGAGTTGGTAGTACAGCGTATTTCCCTCATAATATTCGTCAACCTCCACATCTGGGATTTCCATCACAACGGGACGGATACCACTGGCTAGCAGTGTCTGGATAATATGAAAGTAATTTGTCACATAATAGACTTTTCCACGACGCTGACGGGCATCATTAATACCTGCGGAAATCACACAATAGTCGGCGCCCTTCTCTATGAAAGGCTGAGAACAATTGTTTAGGTCAAACTCCATAGCGAGCATCCGCTCGGCACTCATCTGCTCGTATATCTCACCACTCGTAGCACCACCTTTCCCTTTTGCCGTCACCTTTACCTTACGATTTCCCAAGACACGCTTCAAGGTTTCCTCAAAGGTGGAGTCACGCCGCAGGGTCTCATGGAAATACACCCAACTGTCACCAATCATCACAACCCGTAGGGTATCGTCATCATGATTCTCCACCTCGTAAGGCGCAAAAGGCTCTACTGGCTTATAGTAAGGTCGCCACAACCACGTGACCAGCAAGACGACTCCCGTTAATGCCGCTGACACCATTAACAGTTTCCAGAAAACAGCACTACTACTCAGTCCCCTTACAAAATAGACTACAGGGATTGAGCATAACAAGATTGCCAACAACAAGTAGAGCACTGCTATCACGACAGGATTTCCGATGACCTCCAACTGCTCTCGGATAAAAGGTGCTATCACTACGAAATAGAACAACTGGAAAATATATATAGCATAAGAGTGCTCACCTAAGACACATATCACGTTCTCTATTTTATTATTCGCTGGCAACCAATAGAAGAACTTGCAAAGGAAACACACCATCAGATAGGCAATATAGAAATAGCAGATCCAATGGAATGACTTCCAATTCTCGGCATAGTAGAAGATGGGGTACAGACGGAAATCCCTCACCTCAAAACAATACAAGGCGAGAAGACTGACCAACGACAAGGATACTGTTAGGACATTCAATGTGACTCCTCGCACCACCATCTGATATCCCAGATAGATGAGGAAGATATACCGGATGAAGAGCAAGCGGTATTGCCACTCGGGCAAATGTACCATATTACATAACACCTCACCACCTATTGACAGCAACAGGAAGAGAGCGGCAAGCCAAAAACTCTTGAGACGGCGGAATAGAGGTGCCATCAGCGGCAACAGGAAGGCAAACTGAATATATACCCATGGATAATAAGAGCCAGGACCACCACCACCCCAATAAACCAAATAAGTCAGGATGGAACGCCAGGATGCCATGGGATGTGCCAGCATCATATATACAAAGATGACTAGTTCCACAAGCACAAAAGGCCAGACGGCTCTCTTCCATATCCGCAACACATTCCACCTCTGTTTCTCAAAACCTCTCTTATAAGAATGGAATACCTGTATCAACAAGAATAAGGGAACTGCGGGATAGCCCCATATATAGAAGAAAGAGTCCTGATGAAACTGAAGTGTCGTGGTATGATGAATCAAGACCAGCAAGATACAGATACCTTTCACGAAATCCAATGATAAATCGCGACCTATCTTGCTGAATTCTATCTTCGACTCGTATCTATGTAAGCCCTCCGACATCCTTGTCTTTATGTAAAACTAGATACAAAGATACACTTTTTTGTGTAAAAAGTCAAATTTTTTTGGTTTTTTGCTCACATAATCGTACCTTTGCCCTCAGATGAAGGATGCTTTGATGCTTTTGCGCCCCCTGCAATGGTTTAAGAACGCCTTTGTGTTCGCCCCATTGTTCTTCAGCAACAACCTGCTGAATAGGGATTTGTTTATGCAAACACTATGGACCTTTTTTGCCTTTTGCTTTGTCTCCAGTAGCATCTATTGCTTCAATGACATTTATGACGTGGAGAGCGACCGTTTACACCCCAAGAAACGATTGCGCCCCATCGCTGCAGGAAAAGTGAGTATCTGGGAAGGATATTTTGTGATGATCCTATGCTTGATAGCATCCTTGTTAATCGTTACTTTATCTCACAGTGTCAACATGCCTATCCTCTATGCCATCCTATTAGCCTATTGGGGAATGAATATCGCCTATTGCGTGAGACTGAAACAATACGCTATCCTGGATGTCGCCATTATCGCTGTCGGTTTCGTAATGCGTGTGTTGATTGGCGGGTTCACCACAGATATCTTCGTGTCTGGCTGGCTTGCCTTAATGACCTTCCTACTCGCCCTCTTCCTTGCCTTTGCCAAACGGAAGGATGACTATCGTATCTATGAACTGACAGGCACGATGCCCCGTAAAAGTATCACAGGCTATAACGCCCAGTTTATCGACCTATCAGTGACTATCGTAGGAACTATCACGATGGTATGCTATATCATTTATACTATGAACGAGGGAGTTATTGAGCGATTTGGCTCTCCCTATATCTACTTAACCAATTTCTGGGTGCTTGCCGGATTGTTGCGTTATCTACAGAACATGCTGGTGTATCAGCGCAGTGGCAGTCCTACGAAAGTATTGGTGAAAGATCGTTTCATCCAATGTTGCATCGTAGGCTGGGTCGCCTCCTTCTTTGCCATCATTTATCTCTAACACCAAAAAGGTAATGCGCCAAGAACGGGCTGAGGCGTAATAGGCGACTGACGGTAAGGCAGACCGCAAGTACTACCAATGCCTCTCCCATCACAATGGCGACTTCCAACAATTTGTTGTCATAAACAAGTATCTGCCTATTGTATAGCAACATCGACTCAGGTAAAAAGAAGAAATGCAACAGGTAGATATCCAGGGTACGGGTCCCCACATACTGCAATCCTCTTCCTATAAAGCGCTCTTTTGTAAACCATGAAGCAAACTTTCGGAAGAACGTAAAAACCATCACTATACCACATATTCCGCTTAAGAGGAAGAGCGTAAAATCCTGAGCCTTAATCCCATAATGGATCAACACTGCTATGAGAATAAAGATTATGACGACCCCAGAAAGAACATACCACCGGTCTGTCAGTCGCAGAAACAGGTCGAAGTATTTCCTCACTAATACACCTATCATGAAGAATATATAGAAACGCCATGTAACAAATCCCAGGAATCCCAAGAGTTCACATCCCCATCCTAACTGATCAGAGACACGATGATAATTGACATCATACCAGAAAGCGGCAATGGAAATCAACAGTGCCACTAGAAACATCCATATATCCTTATGCTTAAAACGCTGGAAGAGAAGTGTGGTCAGGATATAGATGACAAAGTAGACAAAGAGGGCAAACGTAAACCAATAGCCTCCCTTGAACGCTCCTATCTGATGGAAGAAGTTCTGTCGCTCATGCAAGGCAAGGAATATAAAGGTGGGAATAATCTGTACCATGAATTTATTGTGGACAACTTGTTGGGCTGTGGTTTTATCCCACACCCGTCCAATCTTGTAAAACAGCCAGCCACTGATAAAGAAGAAACAGGGCATGCGAAGTAGGAACAGAATGTCATTAAAAGCAATAAAATACTCCTTAAAACAGAAAATACAGATGTGGGAATAGATGACGAGAATCATGGTTAATCCTCGCATCGCATCAATGTATTGTATACGCTCTTTTGTCATATTTACCTGCAAAGGTACGAAATATTTCGGAATATTTCGTACCTTTGCACCATGAATGAGAGAATCAATTGGATGGACTGGTCAAAGTTCCTTGCCGTGGCACTGACTATTCCATGTCATATCCCGCAGACACGGGGGGATCAGCCTGTGACTTATTTTGAAGTCTTTCTCCTTGCCTGTCTGATGTTCAACTCTGGCTATCTGAAAAAGAAGCGCACAGACTGGAAAGACAATCTGAGGAGATACTGGCATTCCCTCATTATTCCCTATCTTATCTATAACATTCTGTTCTATCCGTTCTGGTTTGCCAGATTCTATATCATTCACGGTTTTCTGCCCACTCATCCGTCCGTGGCGCTCAAACCCATCGTCGGTATGTTCCTACTTCAGGCAAATACAAGTATCTCTTGTGAGTTGAACCCTGTTACCTGGTTTATTGCCGCCCTACTTATCACCCATCTTTTGCTAGACTTCAGTCTCCACCTTAAATTCGGGCAATTCTTCATGGTTATTCTATGCATTCTTGGAATTACCCTTTATGTCGTCAGCAAATACAATCATTTCACGACACAGTATGTGCTTATTGGCATATCCAAGTCCTTGGTATTCTATTATATAGGATATCTGTGCAGACAACATGAGGTGTTCAAGAAGTGTGACCTAAGGAAAGACACCACGTGGTTTGTCATTACTTTCATTCTCAGCATTGTGCTCTTTAACTACCATGCCAACGAGATGTATTTCCCCTTACACATGCTCTCGTATTTCCCCGCCGTGCTCTTCGGACTGCTCGCCTTTATCTTTTTCTGTAAGATGTTAAATGGTTTCCGTTCTGATATTGTCATCAACTACTCCAATGGCACGATGGTATTCATCGGACTGCACTGGATGATGGTGGGATTTATCCGTTACGGTATTCTCAAGCCCATCTTCCATGTATCAGGGAATTATGTCTACACTCCGTTGGAGGCATATGCTTTAGGATTGTTGGTCGTTATCCTGCTCTATCCTATTATCCTGATCTTCCAGGCGAAGATGCCCTGGATGTTAGGAAAGAGAAGATAACTGCTCGAAGAGTTTCTTCCACATCGGCATAATCTTATCTGCGGCAAAACGCTGGGAGGATATAATTGCCTTCATGCCCATCTGTTGGCGCAGGTCTACACTCTCCATCAACTGACACAAACTATCGACAAACTTCTGCTTATCCCGATTAGGAATCAGAAAACCATCCTCACGCTCCGTCAGAATTGTCGCAGGACCATAAGGACTATCAAACGTGACGACAGGCAAGCCACAACTCATACCCTCAGGAAGTACTAAGCCGAAGGGCTCATATAGCGAGGTGAGCACTAAAACACTGCTACTCCTGTACACATCAAAGATATGGTGTGTCGGGGGATGCACCTCGATATTTACCTTCAGAACATCTGCCTCTTGTTTATAGAACTCCCAGAGCATTCCCTCTCCGTAGAGGTCTAACTGCCAGTCAGGGAATCGTGGGTGTATCATCTGCCAGATACCAAACAGTTCTCCGATACTTTTTTGCTCCTCGAATCGTCCAACGAAAAGAACACGCTTTGCCGTACAGTCACTATACTGATTTGTCTCATTCAGTTTCACCACATTAGGTATCACATGCACCTGTTTGCTGACACGGCACCAGTTCTCGGCATCACCATTGGTGAGAGTGACAACAGCCTCTGCCTTCCCTACCCAGAAGTTATTATACCTATTACGTATACGGTGCAAGAACGTGTCAGGATGGGAGAAATTGATATGCGACTCCACGACGAGTGGGATATTACCTTTGATTCCCAATAATGGTCTTACAAACTGGGAAGTGGTACATACGATGACATCTGGTTGGATTTCCCCTAATTGTTTTCGCAGCCTGTCATGATACAATCTGGAGAGTCTGCCGTATTCCTTATACCTGCGCCATCCCCTATACCGATAACGGGTATAGAAGCGGATATCCAAGTCTTTGAGATGAATCCGCTCATCAAGATCATAGGGAATAGCATGCTGTCCCTGGTCGGAGGTAATCATATATACCTCATACCCATAATGACGAACCAGATAGTTCATCTTATCCACTAGGATACGCTCAATACCACCCCAAATCGCTAATGTAGGATATAAGTAGACGATCTTCATTTGTTTTTCACCAGATTATCCTCCGCATCCTCATAATGGTCCACCTTGTGGAAGATACGGGTGATACCTTTTAGTTGAATCTTCACATGATGGACGAAACTCTGCCATAACGACTCATTCCCTATCGTCCCATAACCTGTAATGGCTCGGCAGCGATGGTCACGCACAAAAACTATCTTGCCATATTTCTTGAGATTCAATGCCATAGAACCATCCTCGCCACGGATGATATCCACCCGATAAGGCTCTTTGCGACCATAATCTGCATTATAGGCGAACACCAAGCCACGAACAGAGAGTTCTGGACGCTTGAAATGCTGTACCCATAAGAACAGGTCACGAGCCATCTCAAACATTCTCAAACCAAAAGCAGAATGATTGGCATCTGGGAAATATGTCCAGGTTGCGGAGGCACATGACACACCTGGCTTCATCAGATGCTCCAGCATCACCTCATAATACTGAGGCGGATAGAGGGTGTCACTGTCCACATCAAAGTAATACTTTCCCTTGGCATGCTGCAATCCACAACGACGGGCATAGCCACAGGAATGCTGATACTCTGTATAATAAGGGATTCCCGATTTCTCGTAAATCTCTGTTGTACGGTCCTTGGAGTCGTTGTTCACACCGATAATCTCCACGGGATACTTACACTGTATCTCACTGATCGCCCACAGACAAGCCTGCAAGTGAGTCTCCTCGTTATATCCGATGACGACAATAGAGGCTAATGGCTCTGGACTCTGCAACTTTGCCAGTCGCTCACGAGTCTCGTCAATCACCTCCTGAGGCACCTCACTAAAGGGCTTCCCGTAAATCGTCATGTATTTGTCATACCAAGCCATCTCAGTAACATTATACCATTTGTCTTTGCAAATATAGTCATTTATTCTGAATAGACAAAAAAATCTTGGATAATATCACAAGAGAATTATATCAGTCCTTTCCGCTTTCCAACCATCCGCATCAAGAAAACAGAAAGTGAAGGAGGCAGAATTCCAAACAGATGAAGGACGAGGTTGGGGATAAGAGCCTGTTTGAACTGCATCACCTCTGACACCCCCAATGGAGAACGCATGATATCCCGCAATTCCTCTTTCGTATAGGCTGGATATATCTTCTTCTCCTCATGCAAGATAGTACATACGATATAGAATTCCGTCAGCATGACCTTATAGGTACGCAAGGGAAGATATGACTCATTCTTAATACGTTCTGTACTCCATTTGAGTCTATTAATCAAGTCAACCGTCTGCTGTATCTCCCCCTTACGTATCACCGTCCGTTTCTGGAAATGTGACAAGGAACCGCTACGGCAATAGTATTGATAGGTAACATCAGGCAACAACACCACACGGGTGACATAGGTCGGCAAGTCAATTGATACTGCAAAGTCCTCCCAGTAATTGACAGGTTGGAAACGTATCTTATTCTTGCGCAGCACCTCCACTGACATCAGGATATTCCATACTTGCGCCTGGATATTATCATATTTAAGATAAGCAAAGTTGGCAAACTCGTCCTCATTGAGGAATTTCAGGAATGGATAGCAATATGAGGTAGACTTTGTCTTTCCGTTATCACTGACCTCCACACGCTCAAAAGAGGCGTATACAAGTTCTGCGTCACATTCTCTCGCAGTGCGAACCATCAACTCTATGGTATAGGGTGAGATCGTATCATCGGCATCCATGAAATACAAATACTTCCCACGCGCCTCGTCAATCAGTCGATTGCGCGCGTTGCCAATCCCCATGTTCCGTGGCTGGTGAACGATACGAATATCCCCACCACGAGGATGCGAATGCTGATACTCACGGACAATATCTATTGAATGGTCGTAACCAATATCATCACATATCAGGAATTCTATATTAGGAAAAGTTTGCTCCAATATAGAATCCATCGTCTCACGAATGTGTTTCTCCGCATTATAGACTGGTATTGCTATGGTTACCTCATACGAATTCATATCCTCATGATTTCACAGTATTATGATTAAAAACCGCATCAACCACCTTTTCCATCTGGATCTTCCATTGGAGATCCTCCACTGTTTGACGGATATCCTCTGGTCTCATGTCAAAACCATCTAAAAAGTCGAGAATGCGTCGGATATCAATGGGCGACTCATCAGCAGGTGCCTTGATTACATACGGCTGATGGTCAAAATCACTATCTTGCTCACTATATATAAAAGGTATACCACGGGTGGCATACTCCCGATTCTTCAATGTCTTAATCACAGTGATACCACTGCGATGACGACCTAACGAACCAATGGCAAACTGACACATGTTGAATACCTCTGTCAACTGGTCACCAAACAAAGTGCCATGGAAGATAATCTTATCTTGTATCTGATACTTCTCAATAATTGGCGTGAAATACTCCTTCATCTGATGAGGATGCACACCCCCCACAATATGGAAGTAGACATCTTGCCGTTTGCTATTGGCTATTTGCCCTTGACTCACGAATTCCCCAATACCTGCCACTACCCTATCGAAGGCATGCCAGGGATGGACCTCTGCGACACCAATCAAATGAAGTTGAGAGTTGAGAGTTGAGAGTTGAGAGTTATGCAAAGGAATACTGTCGAAGTCTACACCATTACTGATATTAATGGTACGCTGCCCGAAAATCTCCTTCGCATCAGAGAAGGTGACCACTGCATCCATCTGCTGATAAAGGCTATTTCGGAACAACTGATCCATCTTTAGTCCCATGCGCATCTTCCACTCGAAATTGCGGAATTCCTGATCATACGGATAGGTAGGAATCTCAGTCACCGCATGGATTCCTGCCTTACGAAGTCGCTTGAAGAAACGGATGAGCCAAGGATTGGCATTCTGGAAACAACGGGCATATACCAGTTCTACCTGATGCTCTTTACAGTAGTCATAGATACTATCATAACCGATGCGCTGACGGATTGCGGCAATCATACTACTTCCATAATCCTTAATGACCTGACCATTAACATATCTACAGCGATGTCCTTCCGGAGAGAAATCATAATAGCACAAATGCACATCATGTCCATTCTCGCGAAGTCCTTTCACCTGAAAGTGAATCTTCTTCGAGATGCCGCTATGCTCAGAGAATCCGTGATATACAAGAAAGAGTATTCGCATCTTTAGTAGTAATTTACTGCAAAGTTACAACATTTTATACAAAATCTATCCGTTTCTTTCAATTATTTTCTATTTTAGCCTCATCACCTTCCGCATGAACATCACACAAAGACGTGGTGGCAACTTACCCAATAGCCAATAGAAGAGATTTTTTCCTCTGGAATCGCTATCACCAAGAATATGCAACAACTTCATGGGATGCCACATGATGTCACGTATCTCCCTGTTTGTATAAGGGGGCTCTGCCTGACCAGGGTGCGACAAGATTGTACGGGCGAAGTTATAGTCATACATCATCAGCATGGCACAACGTCGGGCATACCACGGACGTCGCCTCAACCCCTGCCGCCTTTTCTTATCATCAATTGCCTTCAGAGCCAGATCCATCTGCTGGCGTGACAGTTTCTTATCTTTTCTCTTGCCATGAAAGACGTCCTCCTCGATATAGTATTCATAAGTGATGTCGGGTAACAGGACAACCCTTGACACGTACGTGGGCAGGTCGACAGTAAATGTATAATCCTCCCCATAGCCATGCCCCACTTCTGCCACCCTAAGATGATTACGACGCAGGATGTCGACAAGAATCAAGTAGTTCCAGTTTTGCACCTGCATCCTTTCATGATAGGCATACCAAGCATATTCATCACAGGTGGTGAACACCTTATAAGGATTCATATAGATGGCGGCTCCAGTCTCACCGTCACCCAGATAAGAGTGTCGCCTACTACCATATACTAAATCTGCCTTGTGCTGCTCTGCTGCTTCATGAAGTAGTTCGATAGCCTCTTTATGAATGGTGTCATCAGCATCCAAGAAAAAGAGGAAGCGTCCTCTTGCCTCGTCTATCAGTCTGTTACGCGCAGCCCCGATACCCATATTTTGAGGTTGGTGAACAATGCGTATATCCTTTCCTCGGGGATGACTTTGCTGATACTCCTTGATAATATCAATGGAGCCATCTGTCCCACAGTCGTCGCACAGTAGGAACTCAATACTCTCAAAGGTTTGATTCAAGGCAGACTCCAAGGTCACCCTGATGCGGTCCTTTACGTTATAGACTGGAATGCCAATAGTTACTTCGTAGTTCATATAGTTTTGTGTTTTAAGTTTTTTCTGTTGTCAAAAAACCGCATGAGACATTTTGGCTGCCTTGTTCAGGCTAGGAGATGGCGTTTCAGTTTTCACCTCATCGCCACCCAATGAATAGAAATAGCGTCCCTTAGCCTCAGTCATCATGCGGTTATCTTTTTAAAAATCTCATTCAACCATTGCTCTGCAACACGCTCAATCTGAAAGCGTCGCACATTAGCCAATGCTGCTTTTGCCATCTGTTGGCGCATGTCGGCATCATTGATTAAGGCAACAAGTCCTTGAGCCAAGGATATCCAGTTGCCATTCTCAGCCAGCAAGCCATCCTCCCCATCATGGATAATAGAACGAGGTCCCCACGGACAATCAAAGGCAACTACAGGCAAGCCACATGCCATTGCCTCGATGATCACCATGCCAAAGCCCTCGAAGCGGGAACTTAAAACAAAGATGCTGCTATTGCAATACTCCCGTTCCACATTATCCGTACGCCCATGAAGCAGACATCTTGTCCTGTCAATACCTAGTTTATCTATCTGGTACTCGTATTGTGTTCTGTCACCATCGCCAAAGACATCCAGTCGCCATTCATCACAGTAGTTCTCCACCTCCGCCCAGGCTCGCAGCAACAGGTCAATACCTTTCTCATGGGAATAGCGTGCAATGGCAACTACCCGTTTCTCTGTCAAGGGACTAACCTTAGTAGGCACAAAGGGCAAAGGATCTGGTATTGTCACCACATGGTCCAGTTCCGTCCATGCCTCACGGTCTTTGTCTGTCAGGACGACCAAAGTGTCCAACTTCCGTAGATGCTTCACCAGGTTATGCGACCACACCTTTGAGAACATCCGTTTAAGCCAATGGGCATCCTCCGCATCAAAGTTACGGTAGTTCGCACGATTAATATGTATCTCTCCTATCTTCCTGCTTCCGTCTTTGATCTCATTGATGAAATTAATCTCACGACGCAGCAGACTAATGGTGATATCTGGACGGATACGCATCAGTTCCTTGGTTAGAAGTCTCTTGAACTGCCGCTGCTTACTCAGATATACTACGACTTTCCTCGCAAAGCCGCAGGTCCATAGTTCCTCGAAATTGATATCCAAGTTGATGACCTTGATCCTCTCCGACAAGGGATAAAACAAAGGCTTGTCTTTCCCCTCCGTCAGGATTATCGTGATATCATAGCCGTAATGCTCCGCGAAATAATTCGCCTTGAGAGTCAGGACACGCTCCACCCCACCAGCCATATACAACGCCGGTGTCACATAGACAATTTTCAAGGGGGTCGTATCCATGGTAATGCTTATTTCTGATAGAATGCCGCATACCACTCCGCAAAGGCACGAAGTCCGTCACGCAGGGAAGTGGATGGCTTATAACCATAGTCACGCTCCAAAGCACTGGTATCGGCATAGGTCACGGGCACATCACCAGGCTGCATGGGTACTAATTTCTTATGCGCCTCGAAATCATAATCGGCAGGCAGAACTTTTGCTCGTATCAACTCCTGTTGCAGGATATCCACGAAGGTCAACAGGTTCTCTGGTTGGTTGTTTCCAATGTTATAGACTGCATAGGGCGGAACAGGTAAGCCGTCCTCCCCAACCTTCTTCTCCGGAGCACCTTGCATGATACGCACCACACCTTCCACGATATCATCGACATAGGTAAAGTCTCGTTTGCAGTTACCGAAGTTGAATATCTGGATGGTATCACCCTTCACGAGTTTATTGGTGAAACCGAAGTATGCCATGTCAGGACGACCAGCGGGACCATATACTGTGAAGAAACGCAGTCCTGTGCTGGGGATGTTATACAACTTTGAATAGGCATGTGCCATCAACTCATTGCTCTTCTTGGTAGCGGCATAGAGCGACACAGGATTGTCCACCTTGTCATCCGTAGAATACGGAATCTTCTTATTGGAGCCATAGACCGATGAGGAACTGGCATACACCAGATGCTCAACACCTGTCCCGCCCTCGTCGTACGAGTGACGGCAAGCCTCCAAGATATTATAGAAACCTATCAGGTTCGATTGGATATAGGCATCGGGATTGGTGATGGAATAGCGTACACCAGCCTGTGCCGCCAAGTTGACCACCACCTGTGGCTTGTACTTCTCAAAGATTCCGTCAATGGTCGCCTTGTCAGCGATATCACCCTTGACAAACTCCCAGTGATTATCATTCAGTCCATTCAACCCATTCAGCCCATCAAGTCTGAAATCTTTCAATGAGACATCATAATAGTCATTCATATTGTCGATACCGATAATCGTGGCATCTTTCACATCCTGAAACAGGCGTTTCACCAGATTACTGCCAATGAAACCAGCAGCGCCAGTGACCAGGATAGACTTTCCGTTTAACTCTACTTTTTGCATAATCAAAGAAACTTTATAAATGCAAATATACAACAAATATTTGGAACTATCAACTTTTTGTTGTATTTTTGCGACTAAATGAAGAAAATCTGTTTTTTGATAGACTCCATCTTCTCTTTCGGAGGAGTGCAACGGGTAACGGCTGTCATTGCCAAGGCATTGGCTGAGGATGATGACGTGACTATTGTCACGCTCGACGATCCTTCGGCAAAAGACACGTCCCTGTACGGATTGCAAGAAGCAGACATCCACTACCGTTTCTTCCGCTACCCATCCACAGGACGGTGGAAGAACCTGTGCTGCAAGGCATATAGTGCGCTCTATCGGAAAACACTGCCCCAGACGAGACTCACCTCCGACTGGTATGCCCATAGTTCGTTCCCCTCAGAGAAGCGTGACGCACTGGCTAAGGAACTGGAAGGATACGACACCATTATCGGGGTACATGCCCCGTTGGCTATCCGCCTTGCCTCCTGTAAGTCGTTGTTAGGAGAAGCCCGACTCATCGGATGGGTTCATAACTCCTATGAGGCACTGTTCGGAGAGAAATCGCTGTATATCGGTCCAGAACTGCGAAAGCATTACGAGTTCCAACTGGCGAAACTGCATCATACGGTGGTGCTCTGCCAATACGATGCCCGCCAGTATCACTTCCCCACACAGGTCATTTACAACCCACTAACCCTATCACCCGGTGCTTTATCCACAGGCACTTCCAAAAAGTTTCTTGCCGTGGGACGATTCTCCCATCAGCACAAAGGTTTCGACCTGTTGATTGACGCTTTTCGTCTCTTTGCCCTAAAGGATTCCGAATGGACCCTCGACATTGTGGGAGAAGGTGTGGAGGAGCCGCTCTACCGCAAGATGATAGCAGACTACGGACTACAGGAGCGCATCACAATCCATCCTTTCACCAACCATATCCAAGACTATTATACTGGCGCACAAGTGTATGTGCTGAGTTCCCGCTGGGAAGGTTTCGGACTTGTCTTGGTAGAGGCGATGGCTCACGGACTACCTGTCGTCTCGTCCGACCTGCCTACCAGTCAGGAGATCATGGGGGACTTCGGATTATACTTCAAGAATGGGAACATAGAGGAACTCGCCCTGCGACTGGAAGAGGCGACTCGGGTTGACTGGCAACAGAAGTCAAAGGAGGCAATAGAGATCGCCAAGCGATTCAATATAGACACCATCATTAAACAATGGAAAACGATCATCAATGAATAAAGAAGAAATCAGAACGCAAATGAAATCGAGTCCACGACTGAAGCATTGGCTGGACTCTCTGATCATGAATCAGCGGGATGCCCGACCACGATGGTATGTCCGTATGCTAGCCCCGTTATACCAACATAGGGGAAGAGGCTCCAAGATTTACCATAGCGTGAGGATGGACACGCCACCCTATCGGCATTTCTCACTGGGCAAGCGAAGCGTGATAGAGTCGTACTGCTGCATCAACAATGCCGTAGGCGATGTGGTGATTGGCGACCACACCCGTGTCGGCATCCACTGCACGGTGATCGGTCCTGTGACGATAGGCAGTCATGTGAACCTTGCCCAAGGCATTACCGTCACTGCGCTGAATCACAATTTCAAGGACACGACCCTGCGGATCGACGAGCAAGGCATCTCCACGAATCCCATCACTATTGGTGATGATGTATGGATTGGCGCCAATGCTGTCATCCTGCCAGGAGTGACCATAGGCAAACATGCCGTTATCGCCGCTGGTGCTGTCGTCACCAAGGACGTGCCCGATAACTGTATCGTAGGTGGCGTACCAGCAAGAATATTGAAAGACCTTAATCCCCAAACGATATGAGAATAGGTATTGAAGCGCAACGCATCTTCCGCACCAACAAGCATGGCATGGACTATGTGGTGCTGCAAGAGATACGGGAGATCCAGCAGATGGACAAGGAGAACGAGTATTATGTGTTTGTCAAACCTGGTGAAGACCGATGTGTGGAGAGTACCGACAACGTACATGTCGTAGAGGTCAACTGTCCCTCCTATCCGCTTTGGGAGCAATGGGCACTACCCCGTGCCGCAAAGAAGGCGAAGGTGGACATCCTCCACTGCACCAGCAACACCGCCCCTATCTGGTGTGACATACCACTCGTGCTGACTCTCCACGACATCATTTTCCTGGAACCACGTGACAAGCAGAACAAGTCACTCTATCAAAACATGGGATGGCTCTATCGCCGACTGGATGTGCCACGCATCTTAGACAAGTGTCGTCGCATCATCACCGTCTCTGACTTCGAGAAAGAGAATATCATCACCAAACTGGACATTCCCCGTGAGCGGATGGCGATGATCTATAACGGCTACAACGACTGGTTCCGCCCCATTGACAAGTGTGAACTGCCCCCAGTCATCAACCAGCAACTGACTGCCAATGACTATTTCTTCTTCCTTGGGAATACCGATCCGAAGAAGAACACGGAACGGACACTGGTTGCCTACTCCAAATACCTGAGGCAGTCTGCCGTCAAACGCAAACTGCTGATGGCTGACCTCGACCATGACTACCTCAACGGCATCATCTCCCGCAATGGCATTGAGAACATCCGTGAACAGATTGTCATGCCTGGGTATATCGTGAATAGCGACCTGCCATATATCTACAACAACGCCTTTGCGTTCCTCTACACCTCCCTGCGCGAGAGTTTCGGCATTCCACTCCTGGAGGGTATGGCATGCGGAACACCTGTCATCACCAGCAACACCTCATCCATGCCAGAGATAGGTGGTCATGACGCTATTCTCATCAACCCGGAGAGCAGCGATGAGATAGCGGCGATGATGCTGAGACTGGAGACTGACGAGGCTTTCTACCTACGGCAAAAAGCAATAGGACTGGAACGGGCGAAACTGTTCTCGTGGAAGAAGACGGCAGAGAACCTGCTACGGCTCTACCATGAGGTATACCAAGAACTAAGCGAATAAATCAAGGGAGAGGTCCTGCTGGGGCTTCTCCTCTTCTTTCTCCTCTGCCTGGTCGTCACGAAACTGGAGCATCATCTGACGGGCATCGGCGGAGCCTTCCGTATTCAGACGATAATAGCCACGACGACCAGTGGACTCTATCAGCGACAGGGACGACTTACTATTCCGCAACAGGAACTGTTGCACATACCCACGGATATCCTCATAGTCTGGCTGTGAGAAGAAGGTACAGTTCATGTTGTAAACATGCTTGGCAATCGCCTGTACGCTTACACCACTCTCCCCCGCATCGGTGAGCACCTTCAATATCTGCTGGTCGTATCCCAAACTATGAACTCTTAACTATGAACTAAAAAAAGACCGGTATGCCTTAACGCTTACCGGCCCTTTTATGCTTCGTTTGATTTGATTAAGCAAGTGTAATCTTCTCGTCAGCAGCAGCGAGTTTGCCCTCTTTGAAGAGCCATCCCAGACCCAGCAGAGTCTCCTCCTCACTGATCTTTGCTGCCTTTGCAATCTCCTTAACGGTCAGAGCCTTACCAGCAGCAGCAAGTGCCTGATAAACATCACCAGCCTTGAAACCAGCGTTCTCAGCATTAACAACTGCGACCTTCTTCTCTGCAGCCTTCTTAGGAGCAGCGGCTTTCTTTACGGTTGCCTTCTTTGGCTCTTCTGCCTTAACAGCAGCGGCCTTCTTTGTAGTTTTCTTTTCTGCCATAATTCTTTTAAATTAATACGCTATTGAATGTTCTTTATTAAGAATATTTTCTTTTTCTGGGTGCAAAGTTAGTAACTTTTCAATTTCATTGTTTCCGTGCACAGCGTATTTTTTATGTTTTTTTAATTATTCTTGACTTAGGTCAAGTTAGATGAACCTCTAACTGCAACTCTTCCAGTTGTTTAGCATCCAACTCACCTGGTGCGTCAAGCATCACATCACGACCGGAATTGTTCTTCGGGAAGGCAATGCAGTCACGGATGGAATCCAGACCTGCCATCAGACTCACGAAGCGGTCGAGACCAAAGGCGAGACCAGCGTGAGGGGGTGCGCCATACTTGAAGGCATTGATGAGGAAGCCAAACTGTGCCATGGCTCTTTCAGGAGTGAAGCCCAGAATCTGGAACATCTTCTCCTGCAACTTACCGTCATGGATACGCAGGGAGCCTCCACCTACCTCCACACCATTACATACGAAGTCGTAGGCAACGGCACGTACCTTCTCTGGTGCGGTGTCGAGCAAGGGGATATCATCGGGGTTAGGCAGGGTAAACGGATGGTGGGTAGCCATCAGGCGCTGCTCCTCGTCGCTCCACTCGAACAAAGGGAAGTCGACAATCCAGAGGCATACGAACTGGTCCTTGTCACGCAGTCCGAGACGGTCACCCATCTCCAGGCGCAGCGTACAGAGTTGTGTGCGGGTCTTGTTCGCCTTGTCGCCACTGAGTATCAGCACGAGGTCGCCATCCTTGGCACCTGTCTTCTCTTTCAGTTTCGCCCACACCTCGGGAGTATAGAACTTATCGATAGAGGTCTTCACCGTGCCGTCTGCGTTGAACTTCACATAGACCAGTCCCTTGGCACCTACCTGCGGACGCTTCACGAAGTCAGTCAATTGGTCGAGTTGCTTGCGGGTATAGTCGGCACAACCAGGCACGACGATACCTCCGATATACTCCGCCTCGTTGAAGACAGGGAACTCACCCGTACCCTTCAGCACGTCCATCAGTTCCACGAACTCCATGCCAAAGCGCAGGTCGGGCTTGTCAGAGCCGAAGCGACGCATCGCCTCCTGCCATGTCATACGCTGCAACTTAGGCAACTCCACCCCACGCACCTCCTTGAAGAGATGACGGGCAAGGTCCTCGAAGATCTCCAGTACATCCTCCTGGTCGGCAAACGACATCTCACAGTCAATCTGTGTGAACTCCGGCTGGCGGTCAGCACGCAGGTCCTCGTCACGGAAGCACT
>ERZ842401.3248-NODE-3248-length-20473-cov-14.594182_pt1 | contig 20473 bp, 22 predicted proteins | sample MGYA00521270_ERZ842401 | MGnify/ENA primary metagenome ERZ842401 (study PRJEB31892, sample SAMEA3878208) | bioreactor metagenome | biome: Moose rumen | place: Sweden | collected 2011-10 | study: EMG produced TPA metagenomics assembly of the PRJEB12797 data set... | reverse complement strand
TATAGCCTCTGACCTCATAGGCGACGCCACGGACAACGCCTGTAACAATCGCATCCCGTGTGTTCTTGGCAATGAGAGGAATGAGTTCGGCCTCATCGGCTTCGACTAAAGGAAGTTTCTTCGTCATCATATGAAGCGCCTTGAGCCGCATAGAGATGCCGGGAGCGATGTTGCCCCCCAAGAAGACTCCTTCGGCAGAAACGAAATCGTAGGTTATGGCAGAGCCTGCATCGACGATAAGGAGATTGGTTTGGGGGCAAATGGAGGCTGCTCCGACGGCAGCGGCTAAGCGGTCGAGACCAAGAGTCTCGGGCGTCTCGTAGCCGTTCTTGAGAGGCACAGGCGTATGGTGATCGAAGAGCACGAAGTGCTGGGAGAGACGAACAAGAGCATTAACAACAGCAGGGTCGATATTGACGACAGAGGCGATGATAGATGCCTCAATCGGGTACAAGGAGAATAGTCGCTCGACATCGGCAGAAGAGAAGGACTTGTAGATAAAGGTCTTCTTGATTCTGCCTTGGTCGTCGAAGAGTACGACCTTGGTTCGGCTGTTCCCTTGGTCAATGGTCAGATTCATACATACAAGAAGCGCTTGATGGACTTCTTAGGGGTTTTCTCAAACTCGGTTCGATGGAGAACAATAGAGGAGAGTTGTTCATAGGCAGCCAATCGCGCATTGAGGTCCTTACGGTTCTGCTCCATGGCCTCTTGGAGGGTTTGTTCGTTCAAGCCTTCCTTGTCGGCAGCTTCCATATCGGGATAGACGAGTGCGACTAACTTGGTGCCATCGCGTTGGATGACGAGCGACTCAGAGACATAGGGCATATTGTTGAGTTTCTCCTCAATCTCCTCGGGGTAGATATTCTGCCCGTTCGGTCCAAGGAGCATTGTTTTAGACCGGCCTTTGATAAAGATAAATCCGTCTTGGTCAATGATACCGAGATCCCCTGTTTTGAGCCAACCGTCTTTGGTCATAATCTTATTCGTTGCTTCGGCATTATTGTAATAGCCGTACATACAGTTCTCTCCCCGCACTTCAATCTCCCCCACTCCATCGGCATCAGGATGGGCGATGCGTGCCTCCATGAGTCCTTCAAGGGGTTGCCCGCAGGAGAAAGGTTTGAAGTGGTCATAGGGGGTATAAGAGATGAGCGGGGCGCACTCGGTCATACCATAACCGACCGTGAGAGGGAACTTAATCTTATGGAGGAAGTGTTCCACCTCAGCATTAAGCGGTGCCCCTCCGATAATAACCTCCCGGAAGGCGCCACCAAAGGCTTCCACGAGGGTCTCACGTATCTTCTTATAAACGACCTCGTCCAGGAAGGGCACCTTGAGTACCCACGAGACGGGAGCCTTGGTTATCTGTGGAACGATAATCTTCTTGTATATCTTCTCGAGCACAAGCGGTACGGAGAGAATGGTGGTGGGTTTGACTTCTGCGAAGGCCTTTAGTAAAATCTTCGGCGCCGGTGTTCGCCCCAACAAGTAGCTATGTCCTCCGGCAGCCAAACAACTCATAAAGTCAAAGGCACAACCATAGGCATGCGCCAAGGGCAGAAAGGCTACATGGCGGCATCCCGGATAAACGAGTTTAGACTGAAAAGCCAACTTGATATTACCCGCCATGGCATTACAGGGAGTAATAACACCTTTGGAGAAACCTGTTGTGCCGGAAGTGTAGTTGATAGAGAGCACCTCCTTATTGTCTCGCGGTGTGAAATGGATATCCTCCGCTGTCATACCATTCGGGAATCGTTCAGCAAAAGCCTTTGATGCCGCTTCATAGTCCGCACCAGTAGTCTTAGGGCGTTTCGCAATGATATGCAAGTCTGTCAAAGAATAGACTACCCGCATCTTGTCGAGTTGCTCAAGCTCTATCCCCTCCCAAATAGCGTCGGTGATGAAGAGCACTTCGGACTCCGAGTGGTTAAGGATATGCAGTGCGTCATCTGCCGTAAATTCCTGCATGATAGGTACTAAGATAGCACCATAGGTCATGGTAGCGAGGTAAACGGTGACCCAATGGACATTATTACGCCCCATAAGGGCTACTTTGTCTCCCACCTTGACCCCCGCTTGCTGAAAAAGATAATGGTATTTCCAAATCTCTTGCGCGAGTTGGCCATAGGTTAAGGTATTTAGGGTGCCATAGTCGGTGACAGCATTGAGTGTATAGTTCTCACGGAAAGTCCGCTCGAACATGTAGATGAGGTTATCCTCTTGATTGGTTAACATAGGCATCTATTATTGTGGTAGGGTGATGATGTCATCCACAGGTAAGGTCTCTGTCTTAGGAGTGACAGAGATGATGGAGTCGACTACGAACTGGCTATTGCCACGCCAAGGCAGTGTGCCGAGGTAGCGTTTCCAGTGGAGTTTGACCTGCTTGGAAGAAGCCTCGTTGATTTGCTCGGCTACGTGGTCATCGTCTACGGAGAACTTAAACTCGTTGGACTGGATAGTGGCGTTGTTATTCTTGGAGTTATAGCCAGTCTGAATCATCTTTCCTTCCCAAGTCTTGAAGATAAAACCTTCCTCCTGGAAATAGTTGATATCACCTTCGTTGACGCCACGAGAGTAGACGAAGAAGAACTTGATGAAGATGAAGAGTGAGAGTGCAATCACGAGGATGGCGATGACCCATGTCCAGGCTTTAGATGCTTTAGTCATAACGGTATAATTTAGAGGGTTAATACATTCATTTTATTATTCCGGCTGCAAAGGTACAATTTTTATTTGAGCTGTGCAAATTATTTTACGCATTTTTTCAAATTCTGCGTCAAATTGGTCATTTGGGCACTCTCCATAGGAGGACAGTCGCAGGCGGATGAGTCTTTCTTCAGGTTTAGGGAGATAGGCGAGATGTAGCCCGAGAGCCGGTAAGGTATTCTCCCAGTCCTCCAAGACGATAGCCAATGCCGACTCGGGGATACCACTGACCCGTAGGGTCTTATGGATGATGTTCTCCTTGCTGTCCGGGAAGCGTCGAAGGATGTCGGGTATGACTTGGTCGGTTATGGCGACCTTCATCTCACGGGGGACACCGGGCATGTTGTAGAGGAGTTTATTGCCCACCTCCCACGCCATGATAGGAGCCGTGCCAACGGCGTTGGGCAGGATGAGACAAGCCTCTGGGACTTGCCACTGGGTGTCGGTGAGTTTATTGAAGACTTGGATACGGTCTTTGTAGAGGTTGTGGATATGGTTCTTTACTTCCTCGGAAGGTACGAGACGAGTGTGGAAGTAGTCACAGAGGACAGCCTTGGTTATATCGTCCTTCGTGGGTCCAAGACCTCCTGTAGTGAGAACGATGTCAGCGTTAGAAAGGGCATAGTCAAGTGCCTTCTTGATGTGCGAAGGGTCGTCGTGAACGGAGATGATCTCGTAGAGCTCAATGCCAGCGAGATTGAGTTGCTGCGCCATCCACGCTGAGTTAGTGTCGACCACTTGACCGATGAGCAGCTCGTCTCCTATGGTTATAATTTCGGCTTTCATGTATAGGGTACTTCTATAAATTCCACGTTGTAAGTTAAGCCCAGTTAGTTCATAAATTTGGCACTTTTATACTGCTTTCGGTTTTCTCTTGGTATCTTACTGACTTTCACTCAGTCACAATGCCCGCATTGCTCCTTCACTTAAGCCAGCAATCTACTCAAGATAAACCTCGAAATCAGAATAAAGCAATTTATAGAAGTGCCCTATATTGTTTAAACCACTCCTCGGCGGTGAGGCATAACTCATTGTACCAAGATAGTCCAAAGCGTTTGATGAGTGGTTCGCGAAGGAACTGATAGAGTCTTATTTTCTGTTTTCTGCCCTTTAGTTGTGCGGGGTGGCAGATGTCCCAGCGGTGATACTCAAGTCCGACCCTCTTCCCTACTCTCACTTCACGAATAGGATATAGTCGGCAGCTAATAGGTTCGGGACCGTCATAGAGTGAGCACATGGTGCAACCCTCCTTATGGCAGGCAAAGACGCAGTCTTTACCGTCGATGATGGAGGTGACTAACTCGCCGGAGGGGTCCTTATAGGCGACCGGTCGGATAGGACTAACGGCCTCTATAGCCGTCACTTCCTCGGGAGTAACGGGTGCTCCTGCGTCACCTTCCACACAACAAGCACCATGGCAGGCATCTAAGTCGCAGCAAAAGTACTTCTCGATGATGTCGAGTGTCACCAAAATGCCGTCAATATCGAACATCAGCGTTTGTACTTATAGCGCGAAACGGTTTTGCCCTTGGCGATAGCGGTCAGTTTGGACTTAACAAACTGCTTGCGGATGGGCGAAATACGGTCTGTGAAGACGTGTGCCTCCAAGTGGTCATATTCGTGCTCTACGATGCGTGCTTTGAAGCCTGTGAGGGTTTCCTCATGCCAGTTGAAATCCTCGTCCTGATAGCGAATAGTAATGGTTTGGGGGCGAACAACGTTCTCACTAATACCCGGTAGCGAGAGACAGCCTTCGGAGTAGGTGGCTTGTTCGTCCGACTCCTCCAATATCTCGGGGTTGATGAAAGCTTGCTTGAAGTCCACGCAGTCGGGATATTCTTCGCCCAGTTCGGTGCCGTCGACAACGAAGAGTCGTTTGGAGAGTCCTATTTGCGGTGCAGCCAAGCCGCAGCCTTCCGCGGCAGTTAGGGTCTCATGCATATCGGACACTAACTGCTTGACATCCAGTTCCCCGGGGTCCAGTTCGGTCGTGGGTTTGCGCAGTTCAGCCTTGCCGTATAAGTAGATAGGTAGGATCATAATGTCGATAAATAGTCTTCTAAGATAATGCACGCCGCGAGTTTGTCGACTACAGTTTTGTCTTGCCGTTTCATTTTCGGCAGACCTCCTGCAATCATGGCTCGGTGCGCTAAGGTCGATGTGAATCGCTCGTCATATTCGGTAAGCCGCATCGTGGGAAAAGCCTTGTGGAAGGTGTTGATGAAGGGTCGGATATATGTCATGGATTCCGAATCCTCTCCGTTCAGGCGGGTGGGATGTCCTATAACGACCTCGTCCACAGGTTCTTTGCTGAAATAATCAGCGAGCCACACGAGCAGTTCATTGGTAGGGATAGTAATCAGCGGATTAGCCGTAATCCGAAGGGGGTCGGTCACGGCTAATCCGGTACGTTTACGTCCATAATCAATGGCGAGAATACGACCCATACTTATTTATTGAGTTCGTCGTTGATTTGGTTGTACTTGTCTTCCATATTGAAGCGGTAGTATAGCCCTTTGAGTACAATCATGTAGTCGCGGTCTTCGGGTGCGAGCTTATGTGCTTCCTCGAAGAAGGGGAGTGACTGCTTGAAGGTCTCGTTCATAGCAGCGAGAGCAACCTTATACTCTTTTGGGTCGTTGATGAGGTTAGCGGCCTCGTTCTGCTTAACGGCTTGGTTGTAATAAACCCGTCCCTTACCTGCCATAGCGTCAGCCATAGTCGGGTCGATAGCGAGTGCGCGGTCGAAGTCCTGAAGTGCAGCCTCGCAGTGCCCCATGTTCTCGTCTAGATTACCCTTGATGTAGTGGTATTGTGCCACATTGGGTTCAAGCTCAATCGCCTCGTTGAGGTAGTTGATAGCCATCTCCTGTTGACCGGAGAAGAGGTAGAAGTTGATGAGGTTCTGGAGGAACCAAGGCTCTTGCGGGAACTTAGTAACCGCCTCGCTGAGTACGCGTACGAAGGAAGCGGTATCCTTGAGGGTCACATACTCCTGATAGAGGAATTGGTTGCAAGCAATAGCTTCTACCTCCCCGTTCTTCATCTGCTCGAAGATAGCGATAGCCTCGTTATGCCGTTCCGCCTGCACAGCGAAAAGCCCTGCGTAGTACATGTACTGGTAGTAGGTGGTGTCCTTCGCCATTTGTGCTTGGAGTTTGGGGTCCTGCATCATAGCGAGGTCGGGCATATCAAGGTGCTTCCTGAAAGCCTCATAGGCACCGTAGTAGTCCTTTTGGTCATTGAGCCAAATACCATAGCTGATGAAGTTCTGCCCTTTCCAGTACTCCAGCATCTTCTTGTTGATGTTATTCCGGGTCTTGAGGTCAATGACTTCGCGGCCTTTCTTGTCGAGGGTCGGGATCATCGCTATTTCGTCGGCTTTTACCCAATAGTCATAGGACTCCATGATAGCTCGACCGGCTTTCTGTTGGTCTAAGCTACCGTTAAGGACGGCTTGCATATTGAGAGCTTGGTTCTCTTGGAAGCCGATGAGACCGGCTACATAGTAGGTTTCGGCGAGGCCTTTGGTTTCCTCGTCGGCGAGTGCAGACTGAATGAGTTGACGTGCTTGGTCAAAATCAGCAGATTCGGTGTTCATGGCCAGGGATTTAGCCTTTTTGACATTTGCTTTTTGAGCAACGCAGCCTACGCTGATGAGCATGAGAGCTGCCATAAATAAGGTCTTTTTCATAACTTATGGATTAAATGTTATTCTTCAGTTTGTTCGTTGTTTTCCGCGTTGTTGTCTCCTTCTTCTGGTTGAGGGTCCTGTTCCTCTTCGCGTGGAACGGTGCAACCATACATCAGGGTGTCGTTCCGCTTCTGCAGTTCGATGAGTTTAACGCCCTGTGTGGTACGTCCCATAACTCGGATAGAGTCCATTCTCATACGGATGGCAGTACCGCTCTTGGTGATGAGCATGAGGTCTTCGTCATCATCGACAGCATGCAAGCCTACGAGTTGTCCGGTCTTCTCGGTGAGGTTCATGGTCTTAACGCCCTTGGCCCCACGGTTGGTGATACGATAAACGGGTTCGCCGTCCTCATCATCGAGGCGTGTACGCTTACCAAAGCCATTCTCAGAGACTACCAGAATAGTCTTCTCTGAATTAGGCTCTACACAAACCATGCCAATTGCTCTATCGACCCCATCTTCATCGAGGTGAATAGCGCGTACACCGGTAGCTATACGCCCCATCGGTCGAACAGTATTTTCGGGGAATCGCACGAGTTTACCGTTATAGGAAGCTATGAGCATTTGGCTCTCTCCGTCTGTCAAAGTGACACCGATGAGTGCATCTCCGTCGCGCAAGCCGACCGCGTTGATACCATTAGCACGGGGCCGAGAGTAAGCCTCCAAGGTGGTTTTTTTCATCAAGCCGTTCTTCGTAGCAAAGATGAGGTAGTGGCTCTCGACGAAGTCCTTATCCTCCAGGCCTTTGACATTGATGAAGGCGCAGACCTTATCGTCCTTGTCGAGGTTGATGATGTTCTGGATAGCCCGTCCTTTGGATTGTCTGTTGCCTTCCGGCAGTTCGTAAACCTTCTGCCAGAAGAGGCGTCCTTTCTCCGTGAAGAACATCATGGTGGAGTGCATGGAAGCGGTATGGACATACTCAATGAAGTCCTCATCACGGCTGGCAGAAGCGCGACGTCCTATCCCTCCACGCCCTTGTTGGTCGAACTCGGATAGGTTGGTGCGTTTGATGTAGCCGAGGTGGCTGATGGTGATCACCATATCGTCATCGGCGTACATATCTTCGGGGTTGAACTCCGTCGCCATCTTGACGATACGGGTACGACGAGCGTCACCATACTTCGCTTTAATTTCCTCACACTCCTCTATAATGATATTATACCGGAGAATCTCGTTGGCGAGAATCTCGTTGAGGTGCTCAATGAGTTTCTCGAGGTCCGCATATTCCTGCTTCAACTCGTCAATACGCAAGCCTGTGAGTTGGCTCAGACGCATATCCACAATGGCTTTAGACTGGATATTGTCGATACCGAAGCGAGCCTCTAAGTTGGCTTGTGCGTCAGAAGGCGTACGGCTGGCACGAATAATCTTCACCACCTCGTCGATATTGTCGACGGCGATGATCAAGCCCTCTAAGATATGGGCACGCTCTTGCGCCTTGCGTAGTTCGAAGCGTGTCCGCCGAGTCACTACATCCATACGGTGCTCAATGAAGCGGGCAATGAGGTCCTTGAGGTTCAAGAGCATCGGGCGCCCCTTGACGAGGGCGATGTTGTTGACACTAAAGCTGGACTGGAGAGCTGTGAACTTATACAATTTATTAAGTACGACTTGCGCATTGGCGTCACGTTTAATCTCAATGACGATACGGATATCGCGTTTGGACTGGTCCGATATTTCGGAGATACCCTCAATCTTCTTGTCACTCACGAGGTCGGCGATGTTCTTAACGAGGTCCGCTTTGACTACGCCAAAGGGAAGTTCAGTCACCACGATATGTTCGCGTCCATTATCCTCGGTTTCAATCTCTGCATTGGAGCGAATGACAATACGTCCACGCCCTGTCTCGAAGGCGTCACGAACGCCTTGGTAGCCATAGATAGTACCACCGGTCGGGAAGTCAGGAGCGATGATGTATTGCATCAGTTCGTCCACAGAAATCGACTCGGGCACTTCCATGCCTTGTGCTTTAGCCTCATCAATGGCTATTTGACGTTTCACAAACGCCACACAGCCGTCCATCACCTCGCCGATATTATGGGTCGGCATGTTGGTAGCCATACCGACGGCGATACCTGTTGCACCGTTCACAAGGAGGTTGGGGAATCGGCATGGCAGTACCTTCGGTTCACGCAACGTGTCGTCGAAGTTGAGCTGCATGTCCACCGTGTCCTTGTCTATATCGGAGAGCATCTCTTCCGCCAGTTTGCTGAGACGCGCCTCGGTATAACGCATAGCCGCAGCACCATCCCCATCTATATCACCGAAGTTGCCTTGCCCGTCCACGAGCAAGTAACGCATGTTCCAAGGTTGTGCCATACGGACTAACGTCCCGTAAATAGAACTATCACCGTGCGGGTGATATTTACCCATAACCTCACCGACGATACGGGCTGATTTCTTAGTGGGTTTGTCGCTCGTGTTGCCGAGCTCGTTCATACCAAAAAGCACGCGTCGTTGCACCGGTTTCAAACCATCACGCACGTCGGGCAGTGCGCGTGCCACAATCACACTCATCGAGTAATCGATATACGAGGATTTCATTTCCTCGTCTATCTTCACAGGAATAATTCTGTCTTCTGTCATGTTATTATAATTTATCAAAACGGCTGCAAAAGTAGTAAAAAAAACTGAGGTATGCAAATAAATCTTCATTTTTTTGCTATTTTTAGGCATTTTGAGCGATTTTGTGTTATTCACCGACCCCCTGTCGAAATGTGCAGCACGATGGCTTAAACGGCGTTATATAGGGCAGGAGGTAGGGCTTTGATGCGGCAGTATGGGGTGGATTGTTCTTTGTGTGAGGGATAAAAAGTTCTATTTTCATGCTCTTTCGATAAAAAAAGAGAAAAAAATTTGGAGATGTCGTTTTTTTTTGCTACTTTTGCACGCTCTTTTACCAAAGCTCGCATTTTGCGTTAAGAAGTTAAAGAGTAACATGGTTGCGTAATGCGGAGTGACAATGGTTGCGTGCGGCGCAACGTTAACTAAGTAAAGTGAACGGGAAGTAGTTCAGTCCGGTGGAATACCTGCTTTGGGAGCAGGGGGTCGCAGGTTCGAATCCTGTCTTCCCGACAAAGTGTCAGTCTGACGCATAAAGCCAATAACAAAGGAAGTGAATGGAGAACAGTGAAGTAAAAGAGGCGCAAGCCATTACCACAATCAAGCCTAAAGACAACCTCCTATCCATTGATTTCAAGGAGATTTGGCGATACAGGGACTTGATGTTCTTGTTCGTGAAGCGCAACATCATTACCCAATATAAACAAACCGTTTTAGGTCCCTTATGGTACTTTATTCAACCCGCAATGACGGTCATCATGTATATGGTGGTCTTTGGTGGTATAGCGGGTATCGGTACGGATAACAGGCCTCAAGCATTGTTCTACTTGGGCGGTATATGCTGCTGGCAATACTTTTCGGACTGCTTAGGCAAGTCCAGCGGGACTTTTCTGTCCAATGCCGGGATATTCGGGAAAGTGTATTTTCCGCGGTTGGTAAGTCCGTTATCGGACATTATCTCTAACCTCGTGCGGTTCGGGATTCAGTTCTTCCTGTTCCTGTTGGTGTATGCGTATTACCTCATATGGCCGGGCAGTTTCACGATTGAGCCGAATTGGACTATTGTGCTGGTTCCTTTTGAAATACTGATGCTTGCAGGATTAGCTTTGGGTTTCGGGTTGCTGTTTTCGTCCATGACGACGAAGTATAGAGACCTAAATATATTATTAGGGTTCTTCGTGAGCCTGTGGATGTACGCGACACCGGTTATTTATCCGCTGTCAACGATTACAAACCCGACTATCAAACTTGTGATGCAGTTCAATCCATTGACGGGAATCGTGGAGTTCTTTAAGTACGGATTCCTCGGTGCGACAACTCCTCCAGAGTGGTGGATGCTGGGATATAGCTTCGGGTTTATGGTCTTGATGCTGTTCTTTGGAATCATCGTGTTCAATAAGGTCCAAAAGTCCTTTATGGACACGGTATAGGAGCACCGGACGAGAAGGCTCATGCAGCATTATGGTAGGCTCGAGCCTTGCTTTATGTTAGGCTTATGTTAGGCTTATGTTAGGCTCTCGTCACGGTGAAGTAGTTTTGGATAGGTTCATTGACAAGATATAAGTAACCCGAAAAAATTAATAAGATAAGTAACCCCAAGAAGTTTAATTAGGAACCCAAAAAGTGTAATTAGAAACCCGAAAAGTTTAATTAGGAACCCGAAAAGTTTAATAAGGATAAGAAATCCGCAAAAGTATAATAGGCTATGAAAAAGTTAACCCTTCTCTATTATGGATTTATGTGCCTTGCTGTTATTATAATAGGTGTAGGCTATTTTTTAATAACGAAAAACATGTTTGAGCCGTTAAATCCGTTGGATTCGAATGCACAGATTATTCAGTATATTGCGATATTTGCAGTGCTGATAGGTGTGCCGTTTGCATTATGGTACCCTAAGTATATGTGCAAAAAGAAACTGAGTGCCCTTGAGGACAAAGAGAAGCAGAAGGAAGAATACCTCAAATTGGCAGAAATGCGGATACTGGTTGTGGGTCTGTGTTTGGTGTTGTCGGCCTTTGCTTACATTGTGTTGGGGTGCTATAAGTCCATGATTTGGCTGACCGCCATTTGCGCGATAGCGTGGTACTTCACGAAGCCGACGGAGCGCAAGATGGAGTTGGAGTTATCCCCTGAAGATTATTAAGGGTACTTCTAAAGGGCTTTCTAAAAATGAGCGTAGCGCACGTTTTTTAGTTAAGCCCGTTTAGTGATAGGACAGATTACCGATATGACGATAGCAGTAGAGTTTGACGGAACATTACCGATATGACGATAGCAGTAGATTTTGACGGAACTATTGTGACCCACGCCTACCCTGCGATAGGCAAGCCGATACCTTTTGCGATAGAGACGCTTAAGCGTTTACAAGCAGAGGGAGGTCACCAACTGATACTCTGGTCTTGCCGTGAGGGTCAGTTGCTGCAAGATGCCGTTGATTACTGCCACGAGCGGGGGTTAGACTTCTATGCGGTCAATTCTAATTTTCCCGACGAGCCGGCAGATGGTTTAGGGGCTCGGAAGTTGACGGTGGATCTGTTTATAGATGATAGGAATCTTGGCGGATTGCCGGATTGGGGCGTTATTTATCAGATGATCATGTCCGGTAAGCCTTTTGACCGTGTGGGCGAGCATGCGTATAGTGCTGAGCCCCAACGGAGCACCAAGAAGAAAAGTGGTCTATGGGCATTACTCTTCGGAAAATAGAACCAAGCGACCTTCCCCTACTCTATGCGTGGGAGAATGACGAAGCGTCTTGGCAGGATGGCGGTGTGCATAACCCGTTGTCCCAGAAAGACTTGCGAGATTATATTCTGTCTTCAACGGGAGATATTTATAAGGATGGGCAGTTGCGTTTAGTCGCGATGAAGGGCGAACATGCGGTCGGAGTGGCAGATTTATACGATTTTGACGCCCATAATCGTCGTGCCGCTGTGGGTATTTATATAGCTCCTGCGTCCCGCGGTAAAGGCTATGGGCAAGAAGCTTTATGCGCCTTACTGCATTATGCCTTTACACATCTACAGGTGCGATTGCTCTACGCTTTTGTGCGAACCAGCAATGCGCCATCGATGAAACTATTTCGGCATTTCTTTACGGAGACAGCCCCCATTCCCAACTGGACATTGCAGGGTGAAGCCGTGCTATTCTACACCAATCACGAATAAGTTCCGTCAAATACGCGATTTTGCTACATAGAGATAGCAAAAAATCGCGAAAAACGGTCTATTTGCAAGTTGGAGTTTTCAATTTTTCGATTTTTAGCATTTTTTTTCGCGAAAATTTGGTCATGTTGTGCAAAAGCAGTAATTTTGCAGCGTGTTTTGAATAAGACGCCTATAAATGGGCGTCACAAGAAAGTATGAAAAAGATTGTAAGACCGCTATTCGCATTAGGTTTAATGCTGGTAGCAACCTCTTGCGGGACGACCAAGAGCACCGCAAATGTAGAGGTAGTAAATGACAAAACGGTTATTCTTAAAGACGTAGACAAGATTGAGATTGCCGCCAAAAACAATCACCAGAATCAGGCAACATGGGTTTATGACCTTGACGCCAACAAACTCGTTAAAGTTGCTCGCGGTTCTTTCGCGATTGATGTAAATAAAGGCAAATATCTCATTCAATCGGAAGGCAAGATTGCCAAAGCGACGTATGAGATTGCCTACGCAGAAGAAGAGCCAAGGTATTAGTCAAGTAACTTTAAAGAGAGCGGAGCCGAGTGGTTCCGCTCTTGTTATATTACTTATGAGCAGCGTTCGTGTTTGTGGCAGGCTTAGGTGTTTTGATTTTCTTGCTGACGCTAAATCCCGGTAGGAGTGTTGATTTGATACCATCAATCATTGGCCAGAGGATATAAAGAGGTACGGGTTGCATCTCATCCCGTATGCCATAGGTACGATAGCGCCGTGGTGCAGCGTTGGGTGTAGATGGGTTCGCTTTCGGCAGGAGTGTGTTGGCAACAGACTCTATTAGACCGGCATTATTGATGATAAAGCGGATAGGAATATCCTCGTTTTTGTCGACTTTGACATGCAGTCCGTTATAGAGCATGACGAACTCACCGGTTGTTTCAGTGCGGTTACCTTTCGATTTCGAGACCAGTGAGTCAACATGGCAGTCGGCTGAGATGGCACAAATAGGCAGTGTGAATGGCGCTAAGTGGCTGAGTTCCAAATTAGCGCCTGCCAAAGCGAGTTCAAAATCTGCAGCGGCATTATTAACCATCTTGAATCGTGAATTGAAGGAGCCCATGTCACCGATTTTGCCGCTCGCCAGACAGGTCATTGCGGCTTTCTTGCGGTTACTGATGTTCCAAATGGAAGCATAAACAGGTCCTAAATAGAGGTGTCCGCCGTGAATATATGCGGTGGATACTTCGATTTCCATATTATCAAGTTTAGTCGAGACATGATTGACCTCGAATGGCATCGGTATAGCCAATAACACATCTTGCGGCATCGGATAAGGATGTTGTGGTGGGTATAGGGTATTCCGATAGAGGTAGAATCGTTTGAGGTCGACCGCCACAGAGTCTAATTGGAAGCCCTTGTTATCCAAGATGTTAGTGACCATCGTCGGGATATGAACGGGGGATGTCTTGACAGCATTGACATCGGTTTCAATCCAGTTAACGGGCTCCTTCATGAGCTCGATGAGTTCGGCTTTGGTCACATTGTTTTGGTAGTGCAGAGGTCCAAGTTCAATCGGGCCGGCATTGGCGGTCCGGAAGGTTGTGGCTTTCACGCGGTGCAAATTATCGGAAGATACAAAAAACGCTGAATCCATCGACACAAAATACACTGAATCGTTGTACGTAAAGAGTGTGTCTCGGATGTCATAACGGAGGTCAAATACATCTACGCAGACATTATAGGCATCGGCAACCATAGGGGAGGCAGTGTCGGTATAGTGCAAGGTCACGCCTCTTGCTAAAGCCCTGTTTATAGCGACTCTTTTGTTCTTAGCCAATTGCAGCCAACTGATATTACGCACACCTACCCTATCGGCTGTTATGGTCATGGTGGAGTCTTTGACTTTAATGTCGGTTATGTCGGCGTCTCCGGCTAAGACACGCACAAAAACGCCATCGAAAGTTATCTCATATGGGCTGTCTAAGGTCGATAGTTGTTTCTCTAACTGTTTATGCGCCACGCGGGAAACAATTCCGTCCAAACACAGCACGAGCGCAATCAGCCCTCCCAACACCGAACCGGCAATAATCCAAGGCAATTTCTTCTTCATACGCATTCCATAGTCATATTTTGCTGCAAAAGTACAAAAAAATAATCATATATCCAAAAAAAACTAAATTTATTTGTTTATTTGAAAAAAAAAGTGTATCTTTGCGCGATTTTTAGGGAAGGACTCTAATTTGGCAAGAGAATAATTCAAATAACCTAAAATAATTAACGTATTATGCAACAAATCCTCGTTAAACGCGGTTTGGACATTCCTATGGACGGCAAGGCAGAAAAGACGCTTGGTAGCGTCAGGCGGCCAGATGTCTTTAAGGTTGTACCAGACCAGTTCGCCGGCATTACGCCCAAGTTGGCAGTGAAGGTCGGTGACAAGGTGAAAGCGGGCACCCCCCTCTTCCACAACAAGGCATTTGAAGCTATGGCTTTCACGAGCCCCGTTTCCGGTGTTATTAAAGACATCGTGCGTGGTGAGAAGAGACACATTATGTCTATTGACATAGCAGCAGATGCCGTTATCGAGTACGAGCACATCGACACAACCGGCGATGTTAAAGCAGTACTCTTGCGTTCGGGTCTTTGGGCACTTATCAAGCAACGTCCTTACGATTGTATCGCGTTGCCGGATAAAGAACCAAAGGCTATTTTTATTTCCACCTTCGATTCTGCTCCATTGGCACCGGATTACGAGTACGTGCTGGCAGGTCATGATGCTGAGTTACAGGCAGCTATTGATGCACTCGGTCAAGTTGCTCCCGTCTATGTAGGCATTCGTCCGGGGAGTAGCTATCAGCACCTGAAGAACTGCACTCTTTATGCCGTTGAAGGTCCTCACCCCGCCGGTAATGTCGGAGTACAGATTAACCATGTTTGCCCGATTGCTAAAGGTCAGACCGTTTGGACGGTGAACTTCCACGACTTGATGCTTATCGGTAAACTGTTCAGCAAGGGTATCGTTGATTATCAGAAGAAAGTGGCATTGACCGGTCCATTGGCTTACGGCACACAGTATTACAATGTGCTCATGGGTATGCCCATTTCTGCCATCTTAGCACAGAATGTACACAACGAGTTGCCTTGCCGCTACATTGCCGGCAATGCGTTAAGCGGTCATCAGGTAGCATTAGACGACATTATTTCCGTCTACGACAACCAATTTACAGTCATAGATGAAGGGTCTGAGACCCACGAGTTCATGGGTTGGCTGCTGCCGCGGTTTGATGCATTCCATTTTGGCAATACCGACCCCGCTAAGTTTATGCAATGCGGTCAGAAGCATTTCCATTTTGATGCTCGTCTGAAAGGTGGTCGCCGCGCGATTATCGTCAGTGGCGAATATGACAAGGTCTTCCCGATGGATATTTATCCCGAGTACCTCATCAAGGCTATGATTGCGCATAACCTCGACAAGATGGAGCAGCTCGGCGCCTATGAAGTAGCACCGGAAGACTTTGCTCTTTGCGAATATGTATGTACTTCCAAGATGCCGCTGCAAGCTATTGTACGCGAGTCCTTGGACTATATGAGAAAGGAGATTGAGTAATGGAAAAACTATATAATCTCTGGAAGAAGTTCGGTAAGAACTTTGAAGAAGGCGGTAAGATGCAGAAACTGAGCAGTTTCTATGACGCCTTTGACACCTTCCTCTTCACGCCTCAAACAACGTCAAAGAAGATAGGTTCACAGATTCACGACGGTTCGGACAGCAAGCGTACGATGATTTTGGTCGTATTGGCTTTGGTGCCTTGCGCGTTGTTCGGTATGTTCAATGTGGGTTACCAACACCTCATTGCTACCGGTCAACTCGTACCGGGTGCTATGACGGCTGTCCTCTGGTGGAAAGCCTTTGGTTTTGGTCTGCTCGCTGTACTACCCTTCTACCTTGTTAGTTATCTCGTAGGTTTGGGTATCGAGTTTGTAGTAGCTCAAGTTAAGCACGAAGAAGTGGCAGAAGGTTTCCTTGTAACGGGTTTCCTTATTCCTCTGATTGTTCCAATCAACACGCCGCTTTGGATGGTCGCCGTGGCTACAGCTTTTGCGGTTATCTTCGCGAAAGAAGTATTTGGCGGTACGGGCTACAACATCTTCAATGTGGCACTGATTACCCGTGCGTTCCTATTCTTCGCATATCCGACCCACATGACCGGCGACCAAGTCTTTGTTCGTACCGGTGGCACATGGGGCTGGGATGCCGGTATGAGTGCCGTAGATGGATATAGTGGTGCTACCGTTCTCGGTCAATTGGCTACCACGGCGGAGAGTTCGCTGATGCCGACCGATTTCTGGACCATGTTCAATGGTCTCATTCCGGGTTCTGTCGGTGAGACATGCGGTTGGGCGATTCTGTTGGGTGCTATCCTGCTGATTTGCACCGGCGTGGCTTCTTGGAAAACCATGGTGGCTATCATTGGTACAGCAGCCTGCACGGCTTGGCTCTTCAATGTAGTAGGTCCTGACAACGCTGTCGCTAATTATCCTTGGTACATGCACCTCGCCAGCGGTGGTTTGCTCTTCGGTGCCGTGTTCATGGCTACCGACCCTGTTACCTCTGCTCGCACTGAGTGCGGTAAATGGATTTACGGTATCCTGATTGGTTTCATGGTTATTCTGATCCGTGTTCTCAACCCGGGTTATCCCGAGGGTATGATGCTGGCTATCCTGCTCGGTAATGCGGTTGCTCCGCTCATCGACTGGTGCGTTGTTCAGGTTAATATTAACAAACGCGCAAAACGCGTTGCAGTCGAAAACAAGGAAGGAGGCGCAAAATGAAACTGAATACGAATAGCAACGTTTATACGATTGTTTATGCAACTGTTTTGGTTGTCATCGTTGGTGTGCTGATGGCTGTAGTCAGTCAAGGTCTCAAATCTCGCCAAGATGCTAATCGCCGGCTTGACACGCAGAAACAAATTCTGACCGCGCTCAACGTGGACTATCAGGGTCAAGATCCTGCCGCACTTTATGACAAGTTGATTCAAGAGACCGAAGTGGATGACCTGCCCCTCATGGTGGCTACCATTGATGGTCAAACCAAGTATGTTCTGCGCCTGAAAGGTCAAGGTCTTTGGGGCGGCATCTGGGGCTATATTGCCTTGGATGAGGATAAGAACACCATTTATGGTATCAACTTTGGTCATGAGTCCGAGACTCCGGGTTTAGGTGGCGAAATCGTCACGGAGAACTTCCGGTCTCGTTTCTTTGGTAAACATATTAAAGACGCCGAAGGCAATCTCCGCTCTGTTGCCGTACTCAAAGTCGGTAATAAGGCAGAGGAAGGTCAGGAACAAGTGGATGCTTGGTCCGGTGCCACCATTACTTCGACGGGTGTCAATGATATGTTGATGACCAATCTCAATGAGTACAAACACTTTTTAATGGAGGAATAATTAATGGCTCTATCTAAGAAAACAAAAGAGGCGTTTTTAGGTCCTCTTAGTCTGAATAACCCCGTACTGGTTCAGATTTTAGGTATCTGTTCTGCTTTGGCAGTAACAGTACAATTGAAACCTGCATTGGTGATGGGTATTTCCGTGACAATAATCGTAGCGCTATCCAACGTGGTCATTTCGTTGATGCGGAACACCATTCCGATGCGTATCCGTATTATTGTGCAACTCGTTGTTGTTGCCGCTTTGGTTACTATCGTGAGTGAAGTGTTGAAAGCTTTTGCTTATGATGTAGCGATGCAGTTGAGTGTTTACTTGGGTCTGATCATTACGAACTGTATCTTGATGGGACGCTTGGAAGCCTTTGCAATGACTAACAACCCGTTTGATTCCTTATTGGATGGTCTGGGCAATGGCTTTGGTTATGCTTGGATTTTGGTGGTTGTGGCTTTCGTGCGCGAGTTGTTCGGTAGCGGCAAACTGCTTGGTTTCCAAGTCATTCCAGAGAGTTGGTATGTAGCTAATGGTGGTTTCTATGAGAACTGCGGTATGATGCTGATGCCCGCTATGGCGTTGATTTTGGTAGGTTGTATCATTTGGGCGCACCGCGCTATAACTGATGGAAAGGAGAAGAAATAATGGAACATGCTCTTAGTTTATTTGTTCGCTCGATCTTTGCGGACAATATGATATTCGCATTCTTCTTGGGTATGTGCTCTTTCTTAGCCGTATCCAAGGATGTTAAGACTTCTGCCGGTTTGGGCTTGGCTGTGCTCTTTGTTGAGACCATTACCTTGCCTATCAACTACCTGCTTCAAGTCTATGTACTGGAGCCCCTTAATCTCGGTTACCTGAGTTTTATACTTTTCATTGCGGTTATTGCTGCTATGGTGCAAGTTGTAGAGATGGTCGTTGAGAAATTCAGCCCCTCACTCTACAACAGTCTCGGTATCTTCCTGCCGCTGATTGCCGTGAACTGCGCCATCATGGGTGCTTCACTCTTTATGCAACAGCGTGTGCAACTCGACCCTGAGAATGTCAAGGCTATAGCTAATATCGGTGACGCCTTTGCTTACGCTATCGGTTCCGGACTCGGATGGTTCATCGCTATCGTTTGCCTCGCCGGTATTCGTGAGAAGATGGAGTACAACGAAGTACCCCAACCCTTGCAAGGCATTGGTATCACGTTCATTACCGTTGGTCTGATGGCAATGGCATTCATGTGCTTCAGTGGACTTAATATTTAAAGAAGGAGGACGAGTTATGAATATGACTGCTATTTTAATCGCTGTTGGAGTATTCTTGGCTGTTATACTCCTTTTGGTAATCATTCTCTTGGTGGCAAAACGCTATCTCGTTGCTTCTGGCAATGTCAAAGTGACTATCAATGACGATAAAGAATATTCCGTTCCTGCCGGAGGAACCCTTCTCGCTACCCTTGGCGAAGCGGGTGTTCACCTGCCTTCTGCTTGCGGTGGTAAGGGTTCCTGCGGACAATGTAAGTGCCAGGTGCTGGAAGGTGGCGGAGAGATCCTGCCTACTGAAACCGTGCACTTCTCTCGTAAGCAACAGAAAGACCATTGGCGTTTAGGTTGCCAAGTCAAGGTCAAGAACGACCTCAAGCTGAAGGTCGATCCCTCCATTTTGGATGTTAAGGAATGGGAGTGCGAGGTTATCTCCAATAAGAACGTCGCCTCTTTCATTAAGGAGTTTAAGGTTAAACTGCCAGAGGGCGAACATATGAACTTCATTCCGGGTTCCTATGCCCAGATTCGTATTCCTAAATACGATATCTATTATAAGGACTTCGATAAAGACCTTATCGGCGACCTCTATGTACCCTCGTGGGAGAAGTTCGGTATTTTCGGTTTGCACCAGAAGAACGATGAGGAGACTATCCGTGCGTACTCTATGGCGAACTATCCCGACGAAGGTGATATTATCACCCTTACCGTTCGTATCGCCACCCCACCCTTCAAGCCCAAAGACCAGGGTCCGGGCTTTATGGATGTGCCGTGCGGCATAGCCTCAACCTATATCTTCTCGCTCAAACCCGGTGATAAGGTTATTATGTCCGGTCCTTATGGGGAGTTCCATCCTGTCTTTGACTCTAAGCGTGAGATGATTTGGGTCGGTGGTGGTGCCGGTATGGCTCCTCTCCGCTCACAAATCATGCACATGCTCAAGACCCTCCATACTCGCGACCGCGAAATGCACTATTTCTATGGCGCACGCGGTATAGACGAAGTATTCTTCATGGAGGACTTCTTGGAACTCGAAAAGGAGTACCCCAACTTCCACTTCCATCTGGCGCTTGACCGTCCGGACCCGAAAGCCGATGCTCTGGGTGTCAAGTATACTCCGGGCTTCATTGCTCCTGTTATGGGCGATACCTATCTCAAGCAGCATGAGAACCCCGAAGATGTTGAGTACTACCTCTGCGGACCTCCTATGATGGCCAAGACCGTTCTTGACCTCCTCCACTCTCTCGGTGTTGAGGACGACATGATACGGTTCGATAATTTCGGGGGATAAACCACCTAACGTATCGTGGAGAAGCCACTTTATGATGCAAAAAAGCTGCTTTTTGACGAAAAAGGCGGCTTTTTTGTTAATTTTTGCAAAAAAATGCAGAAAAATTTGGCGGTTTCATTTTTTTGTTGTAATTTTGCACCCGCTTTCGTGGAGCGCTACTGATTTTCGGTCGTTGGCTTCATCGAAGAGCAATCAACTAGGTGCTATCGTCTAGTGGCCTAGGACAACGGCCTCTCACGCCGTAAACCCCGGTTCGACTCCGGGTAGCACTACTTTATTGAGGCTCTCAAATGAGTCTAACACAGCGCTAAGGCGCGTATGGTGGTCATAGCTCAGTTGGCAGAGCATCGGATTGTGGTTCCGAGTGTCGTGGGTTCGAGCC
>ERZ842401.3247-NODE-3247-length-20473-cov-46.160153_pt1 | contig 20473 bp, 17 predicted proteins | sample MGYA00521270_ERZ842401 | MGnify/ENA primary metagenome ERZ842401 (study PRJEB31892, sample SAMEA3878208) | bioreactor metagenome | biome: Moose rumen | place: Sweden | collected 2011-10 | study: EMG produced TPA metagenomics assembly of the PRJEB12797 data set... | reverse complement strand
GCTGCACCTGATAGCGCTTGAAGGGCAGCTGCAGCTCCTCGCGGTGCATCACCACATAGCGGGCGAAGGGCACGGTGAGGTCGTAGCGCAGTCCTTTCTCGCAGAGCTTTGCTGCCAGGTGGTTTGAGAGTTTAGAGTTGAGAGTTGAGAGTTTAGAGTTGAGAGTTGAGAGTTTAGAGTTGAGAGTTGAGAGTTGAGAGTTTAGAGTTGAGAGCTTAGAGGCGTCTTCCTCTGAGAGTTTCGAGAGGAAGTCGCCGGAGTTCAGCACCTTGAAGAGCAGCTTGTCGCCCTCTTCGCCATATTTGCCCATGAGCGTGCCCAGCGTCTCCATGGCAGGCGTCTCAATCTGCTGGAAGCCGTAGAGCTCGTACACGCTACGGATGGTATTGAAGATATAGTTGCGCTTGGCCATCTCCTGTGGGCCGAAGTCGCGCGTTCCTTTTACTATTGATGGTTTCATATTTCTGTTCTCGGTTATCGTATGCTTCTTTTCAGTCTTTCAGGATTCATGCGCATGTCCCAGATAGAAACGATATTCACAACCTGGCCCATGGGAACAACTCTCTTACGTCTTTCCACACTTGCTCTGACGTTACCCATTCGTCAGGGTCATCCCAGTGCTGCTCTGCATTGTCTATATCAGCAATCAGCTCCTCTACAGTACGTGGACTATGGCTATCTGGATTCCTGATTTCCTGGTAGACAGGCGAATGGGTATTGATCAAGTGACTCTGTTCGGCCACGGCCACAGCAGGCTCACTGGCGGTCAGGCAACTGCCGTTCTCTTCCTCAAACTTGGGGTATGGCTTTCCTTCTTCCATGATAGTTTTGTTTGGGCTTTTACCTCACAATGGTCTGCTCGCGGTCGGGACCGATGGAGATGATGGTGATGGGCGTCTCAAGCTCCTTCTCGAGGAAGGCGATATAGTCCTTGAACTGCTGGGGGAACTGGCTCTCACTGGTGAAGCGGGTCATGTCGGTCTTCCAGCCGGGCAGCTCCTCGTAGATGGGCTCTATGCCGTGTTCGATGTTGTAGGGGAAGTCGCGCGTCACCTGGCCGTTCACCTTGTAGGCCGTGCAGGCCTTGATGGTGTCGAAGCCGTCGAGCACGTCGCTCTTCATCATGATGAGCTGCGTGACGCCGTTCACCATGATGGAGTAGCGCAGGGCCACGAGGTCTATCCATCCGCAGCGGCGCTCACGACCCGTGACGGCACCATACTCGTGGCCCAGGTCACGGATCTTCTTGCCCGTCTCGTCGAACAGCTCCGTGGGGAACGGACCAGCACCGACGCGGGTGCAGTAGGCCTTCATGATGCCATATACCTCGCCAATCTTGTTCGGCCCGATGCCCAAACCCGTGCAGGCACCGGCGCAGATGGTGTTGCTGGACGTGACGAAGGGATAGGAGCCGAAGTCCACGTCGAGCATGGTGCCCTGTGCTCCCTCGCACAGCACCGTCTTGCCCTCGCGCAGATAGCCGTTCAGCTCGTGCTCGCTGTCTACGATGGGGAACTGGCGCAGGTACTCCACGCCCTCGAGCCATTTCTTCTCCACCTCGGTGATGTCATACTCGAAGCCCAACGACCGCAGGATGGCCTCATGGCGGGCCTTGGCGGCAGCATATTTCTCAGGGAAGTTCTCCAGGATGTCGCCCACACGCAGACCCGTGCGGCTCACCTTGTCGGTATAGGTGGGGCCAATGCCCTTGCCCGTTGTGCCCACTTTGTTCTTGCCCTTCTGTGCCTCGTAGGCAGCGTCGAGCACGCGGTGGGTGGGCATGATGAGGTGTGCCTTCTTCGAGATGTGCAGACGCTCCTTCAGCGGATGTCCGCTCTGCTCCAGCGCCTTGGCCTCGTCCATGAACAGGTCGGGGGCCAGCACCACGCCGTTGCCAATCACGTTCACCTTGTCACCCTGGAAGATACCCGACGGGATGGAGCGCAGCACATACTTCTCGCCCTCGAACTCCAGCGTGTGTCCGGCGTTGGGACCACCCTGGAACCGTGCCACCACGTCGTAGCGAGGGGTCAGCACGTCGACCACCTTGCCCTTGCCTTCGTCGCCCCACTGCAAGCCGAGCAGGACGTCAACCTTACCTTTGTTCATTCTTTATTCTTGGTTTGATTCTTATTCTTCTTCTGTCTGGTGATGCTTGCCTGACACGTTGAGCATATACCATATATATATAAGGTATAGCCATCCTTGCGGAAGCGCTTCAGGTGCATCTGGTCTATGGTCTCGGTGATTTCCGGTGCACGCACCTCCGTCACCTTGCCACACACAGTGCATATCTGGTGGCAGTGGCTGTCGCCAGCATAGCACGCCTCATACTTCGTAGTGCCCTGGAAGCGATGGCGTATCACCAGCCGCAGCTCCATGAAGAGGTTCAGCGTGTTGTAGAGCGTGGCCCTCGACACGGGAAACTTGTACTCCTCGGTCAGCTTCTCGCCCAGTTCGTCGAGCGTGAAGTGCCCCGGCGTGGCGTAAACAGCCCTCAAGATGGCATAACGCTCAGGCGTCTTGCGATGCTTGTTCGTCTCTAAATAGTGACTCAGTATGCCCTCAACAGCCTGGAGCACACTGTCCTTTCTCTCATTTGTCTTCATAAACCGACGGCAAAGTTACTAATTTTCTTGCATATTGAGACAATTTTACAAATAAAAAGTCAAAAACTACAAGTTTTTTTTCTTAATTATGTGTATCTTTGCACACAGTAACCGAATAACAATCAAAAATAAATCAGAAAAAGACCGGAATGGAAAGAACATGGAGATGGTTTGGCAAGAAGGACAAGATCACGCTTGCCATGCTGAGACAAATCGGAGTTGAGGGCATCGTCACCGCACTGCACGACGTGCCCCTTGGCCAGGTGTGGACGCGCGAGAAGATTCGCGACCTGCGCGAGTATATCGAGAGCTACGGCATGCGCTGGAGCGTAGTCGAGAGCCTGCCTGTGGTGGAGACCATCAAGTACGGCGGTCCCGACCGCGACGAGCAGATTGAGGTCTATAAGGAGAGTCTGCGCAACCTCTCGGCCGAGGGCATCCACTGCATCTGCTACAACTTTATGCCCGTGCTCGACTGGGCCCGCACCGACCTGTTCCACAACAACCCCAACGGCGCCACGAACCTGTACTTCAACTACGCCGAGTTTGCCTACTTCGACATCTACATCCTGAAGCGCGAGGGAGCCCGCGAGGAGTGGGCCAACTTCAAGTTCCCCGAGGGATGGGGCGAGGGCCGCAACGTGCTGGCCGAGTGCGACGAGCTGGCCAAGACCATGACGCCCGAGAAGGACCACAAGCTGGTGGAGAACATCGTCATCAAGACGCAGGGCTTCGTTTCGGGCAACTTCAGCGAGAACGACGCTGCACCAGTGCAGAAGTTCCGCGAGTTCCTCGACCTGTATAAGGGCATAGACAAGAAGCAGTTGCGCGAAAACATGAAATACTTCCTCGAGGCCATCATGCCCACTTGCGAGGAGTACGGCATGAACATGTGCGTGCATCCCGACGATCCCCCCATCGAGATTCTGGGCCTGCCCCGCATTGTGCGCACCGAGGAGGACATACAGTGGTTCCTCGACGCCGTGCCCAACAAGCATAACGGCCTGACATTCTGCGCGGGAAGTCTTTCGGCTGGAGCTTATAATAACGTCGTTGAGCTGGCCCGTAAGTTTGCCTCGCGCACCCATTTCGTCCATCTGCGCTCGTGCCACATCTTCCCCAACGGCGACTTCACCGAGGCCAGCCACCTGGGCGGGCGTGCCGACCTCATCGAGTTGTGCCGCATCTTCGAGAAGGAGAACCCGCAGCTGCCCATGCGCGTGGACCACGGCATGACGTTCACCGACGAGCCTGGTGGCATTCTCGACGAGTCGAGCCACGGCCACAACGCCGGCTACACCCTGCTGGGCCGCATGTTCGCACTCGGTCAGGTGCAGGGCATCCTGGCCACCGTCGACCGCGAACTGGGCATCGAGTACAAACAGCCCGGATTCTTCGACTAAAACAGTGCCGGTGAAGGTAGTGAAGGAAGAAATAGTAACTTTCGTATAAAGGAAAACATTTAGCCTGGGGCTAAATAATTTCCTATAGGAAAAGTTGCAATATTATCCTTCACTTCCTTCACCACGACCAGAAAAGTATGCTACTTAGCACTCGTAAACCATATACTAACGATTTGTAAACCATATACTTAGCACTCGCAAACCACATACTTAGCAACCAAAAGCCATATATACCTTATGAAACTGAAAGATATACTGAGCGGCCAGTTCAACGCCGCAGAGTGGGAGCAGAAGGGCTACCAGCTCCCCAAGTTCGACATCAAGGCCCTGCGCGAGAAGACCGCCAAGGAGCCTACCTGGGTGCACTTTGGCGGTGGTAACATCTTCCGCGCCTTCCCGGCAGCCATCCTGAACGACGCCCTGAACACGGGCAAGTACGACCGCGGCATCATCGTGGCCGAGACATTCGACTTCGAGGTGGTCGACAAGGCCTACGCTCCCTACGACAACCTGTCGCTTTGTGTGAACCTCTGTTCCGACGGCTCTATCGAGAAGAAGGTCATTGCCAGCGTCACCGAGGCGTTAAAGGCTGATTACCAGTTTAATGACTGGCAGCGCCTCGTGGAGATCTTCAAGAACCCGAGCCTGCAGATGATCTCGTTTACCATCACCGAGAAGGGCTACACCTGGAACGAGGCCGACCTCAGTCGCGCACTGCAGCCAATGTTCGCCATGGGCAAGGTCTGCGCACTGCTCTATGAGAGATGGAAAGCAGGTGCCCTGCCTCTCACTGTGCAGTCGATGGACAACTGCTCGCACAACGGCGACAAGGTGAAGGCCGGCGTCATGGCCTACGCCGAGCGCTGGGTGAAGGACGGGCTGGTGCCCGAAGCCTTCCTCGACTATCTGAAGGACGAGACGAAAATCACCTTCCCCTGGTCGATGATTGACAAGATCACGCCGCGCCCGCACCAGAAGGTGAAGGAGCTGCTCGAAGCCGACGGCTTTGAGGACAACAACTACATCGAAACCGAGAAGCACACCTTCACCGCCCCGTTCGTCAACGCCGAGGAGGTGCAGTACCTCGTCATCGAGGACAACTACACCAATGGCCGTCCGCCACTCGACCTCGGCGGCGCCCTCTACACCACCCGCGAAACCGTGGACAAGGTTGAGACGATGAAGGTCACTACCTGTCTGAACCCGCTGCACACCGCCATGAGCATCTACGGCTGCATGCTGGGCTACACGCTCATCAGCGCCGAGATGCAGGACGACGACCTGCGCTCGTTCATCCAGAAGATTGGCTACATCGAGGCCATGCCCGTGGTGGTCGACCCGGGCGTGCTGAACCCCTACGAGTTCATTGGTGCCGTGCTCAACAAGCGTCTGCCCAACCCCTTCATGCCCGATGCTCCGCAGCGCATTGCCATGGACACCAGCCAGAAGCTGCCCATCCGCTTCGGCGAGACCATCAAGAAGTATCTGGCCCGTGGCCTCGACATGGAGAACCTGGTGCTCATCCCGCTGGTGCTGGCCGGCTATGCCCGCTACCTGAAGGGCATCAAGGACGATGGTACGGCGTTCGAGCCGTCGCCCGACCCCATGCTCAGCGAGCTGCAAGCCATCGTGGCTCCGCTCGAGATAGGCCGCGCCGACCAGGACTACTCGTGCCTGAAGCAGCTCTACAGCCGCAAGGACGTGTTCGGACTGGACCTCTATGAGGCTGGCCTGGGCGAGCAGATAGAGGGCATGGTGCGCGAACTGTATGCCGGCAACGGTGCCGTGCGCGCCACACTGCACAAATATGTAGCAGCAAGATAACAGCGACAGGACTTTATCACCCCACCTCACCCCCGGCACCGAATTTAAAGAAAGTGCCGGGGGTTGCATTTTGATTAAAAATACTAAATTCAAGTTTCGCATTCGCTCAACTCTCATGTAGTTAAAGGAGTTAAGGGAGTTAAAGGAGTTAAAGACAATAGTCCTTTCCCTTGAATGTCCCTCAGGAGCTTGGAATTTGGAGCAGCAAAACTATCGTCTTTAACTCCTTTAACTCCCTTAACTCCTTTAACTCCTCAACTTGCGAAAGTTGAGTACTAAATAGTTTACCATACACTTATTTTAACTGAAAAATACAATGTTTTCGCTGAATATATTTGCACAAAAAGAATATAATGTGTAACTTTGTTGCGTAAATCGAAAAGCCCGCTTATGGAAAGAATCATTGCAGACTTCAAGCCCATTACACTCGCCGAGATGAGCAGTGTGAAGCTGATGAACCGCACAGACACCAAGTTCGTCACCACGATGCCCCAGCTCATTCAGCTGCTGCAGATGGCCCGTGGCGACTACTACGTGCAAGACATCAATGGCGAGCGCAACATGCTCTACGACACTACCTACTTCGACACCAACGACTACGGCATGTATATGGAGCACCAGCACGGGCACACGGGCAGACAGAAGCTGAGGTTCCGCACCTACGTGAGCAGCAACCTGCAGTTCATGGAGATAAAGACCAAGAACAACCACGGCCGCACGAAGAAGAAGCGCATTGAAGTGACAGACATGAACCTGGCCAACGACGAGAAGCGCACCTTCATCAGCCAGCATCTGCATTTCGACGCCGACACGCTCATACCCCACATGCACAACCACTTCCGCCGCATCACACTGGTGAACCGAGCCAAGACCGAAAGGCTCACCATCGACACTGCCCTCCACTTCCACAACGTGCAGACGGGCAAAGACCGCGACATGGGCGAGCTGGTCATAGTAGAGCTGAAACGCGACGGGCTTGTCTATTCGCCCATACTAAACATGTTGCGCCAGCTGCGCATTCACCCTCACGGCTTCAGCAAGTACTGCATGGGCGCCGCAATGACCAACGACACGCTACCCGTGAACCGCTTCAAGCCCAAGCTGCACGACGTGGCCAAGATACTGGGCGCCTACGCAGGCACCATACTGCTATGAATAAATTAACTCAATAACGAATAACGACATGGACAATCTGTTTTCAACCGAATTTCTGCACACGCTTCTGCGATTCGTCATTTGCGTAGCCTTCAACTGGACCATCATCAGCCAGCTGTATTTCAGGAAGAGCCATCGACGCGACTTCTACTTCACCTTCATGCTTATGACCGTGGCCATCTTCTTCCTTGTCTACTTTATGATGGGCATGGAGCGAGGCAAGGCCACCATGGGCGTAGGCCTGGGTCTCTTCGGCATATTCTCTATCATGCGCTACCGCACCGACACGATGCCCGTGCGCGAGATGACCTATCTCTTCATCATCATCTGCCTGTCCGTGGTTCACGCCATGGCTGACGATTATGCCGAGTTGCTGGCCATAGACATCATCACGTTTGTGGCTATCTGGCTGTGCGAAAGGATGATGAAGGTGCAGTGCACCAAGCTCATACAGTACGACCGCATAGAACTGGTGAAGCCAGAGAAGCACGAGGAGCTGCTGGCCGACCTGCACGAACGCACCGGGCTTGACATCCTGAAGATTGAGGTGGGCGGCATTGACTTCCTGAAGGACACGGCCGTGCTGCGCATCACCTACGATGGCGATGCCGAGAACACCGTGGACAACCAGTTCAAGGTGAGGAAGTCGCAGTGGCGCGAAGTATGACGAGCCAGGCGAATATGGAACTTGAATTAACCGAAAAGAACACCATCAACAATACTATTCTATGACAACAAACAGATGGCTCGTCGTGGTTTGCGTGGCGTTGACTATGCTGCACGTGGCCCCTACCCCGTCTTCGGCCCAAAAAGACGACTTCGGCGTTTGGATAGATGCAAGCGTGGAGAAGAAACTATCGAAGAAGTGGAGTATCTCGGGCGAACTCGACTACCGTACACGCAACAACTCGCGCACACTGTCACGATGGAGCAGCGTGGGCATTGGTGCCGAATACAAGATTCTGAAGCACCTGAAGGCATCGGCCGGCTATATGCTGCTCTTCGACAACAATGCTGAAGAGCTTGACATGAAGTCAGACAACCTGACACCCAACAAATGGACACCCAGCTACTGGTCGATGCGCCACCGCACCAACGTGTCGCTGACAGGCAGTGCCAGCATTGGCCGCTTAGGCATCTCGCTGCGCGAACGCTGGCAGTACACCTATCGTCCTGCCGCCGAGGGCAAGCGCTACGACATCGACGAAGACACCTGGAAAGACATCAAGGGAAAGGGGAAGAACGTCTTGCGCAGCCGACTGCAGCTCGACTACGACATTGCCCACTGGAAGTTCGACCCCTACGTCAATGCCGAGATGTTCACCGCCAAGGGCGGCATACAGAAGATGCGCTACACCGCAGGCATTGACTATAAGCTGCAAAAACAGCATGTGTTCAGTCTTAGCTATAAGTATCAGAAGGTGGAGAACGATGATGACGACATGGAGAACAGCAGTCACATCCTGGGCCTGAGTTATAAATATAAATTCTAAACACGAACCATGAAAAAGCTTTGTTTATCATTCGCAATTATAGCCGCCCTCTGTTCCTGCACCAACGACGATGTCTACGAGATGACCGACTTCGTGGGCAGAGACACCATCAGCATAGACTTTCAGGGCAACACGGCAGCCGTTAGTGGCCAGGCAAACTTCGTTGAGGTGAGCGTAACAGGTGCCGACGTGGTGATTGACTCGCACACAAGCAAACATCTGGTGCTGCGTCTCAGCGGAACATCGACCGACGGTTCGCTGCTGGTATATGGCAACAAGAAGTACACCATACTGCTCGACGGGCTTCAGCTTGCCAATGCCGACGGCCCCGCCATCAACAACCAGTGCGGCAAGTCGCTCTACGTGGTGACGCTTGCAGGCACCGACAACACGATTACCGACGGCACAACCTACACGGAGCGCACCGACATCGACCAGAAAGGTGCCCTCTTCAGCGAGGGTCAGATATACTTCAGGGGCAACGGCACGCTCAACATCAACGGCCTGAGCAAGAATGCCGTGGCCAGCGACGACTATGTGGTGTTTGAAGAAGGCACTGTAAACATCATCTCAACGGCCAATCATGGCGTCAAGGCCAAGGACAGCGTGGTCGTCAGCGGTGGCGTGCTCAACATCGACATCAGTGCCGACGGTGCCAAGGGCATACGCTCCAACGGGCCGGTGCTCATCAATGGAGGCACTACGACCATCACCACCACGGGCAATGCCTGCGTGAAGAGCAACAGTGACGACGATGCCGACAGCGACAGCATAAGCTCGTGTGCAGGCATCAAGTGCGACAGCATATTCTGTATGACTGCCGGCATGCTGACCATCAGCAGCTCGGGCGATGGAGGCAAGGGCATCAACAGCCCGCAAGACATATTGTTCAAGGGTGGGTCGCTCGTCGTCACGGCCACTGGCACCGAAGAACTGTCAAAGCCAAAGGGCGTGAAGAGCGACACCAGGATAGTGCTGAGCGGTGGCTACTTCGACGCCTACAGCCGCAAGAGCAAAGCCTGCGACAATGCGGGAAACGACGAGCCGGAGATAGTGGGCACACCTACCGAGGCCACAATAGAGAAGCGCCACATAGTGGTGAGATTCTGACCTTTGGGAGACAGGCAGGCTTGTTCAACAGAAAAGCCTGCCTATCTGATTGACAACTGCCGAGACAACCCAAGCCAAGCCAGTGGTATAGCATGCTGCGAAAAGAGCCCACCGCCACGATCCTGTCTCGTTTTTGATGGCGGCAATGGTGGCAATGCAAGGGAAGTAGAGCAGTACGAACAGTAAATAACAGAAGGCAACGAGCGGCGTAATGCCGTCGGCCTGCATTTTCTGACGCAGCTTGGTGTACTTGGTCGTGTCGTCAGAGAAGCGGTCATCGTCGGCAAACGAGTCGTCGTCGCTATATAACACACCCATCGTAGAGGCTACAATCTCCTTGGCACCCACACCGGCAATGAGCGAGACGTCGAGTTTCCAGTCGAAGCCCTGCAGACGGAACACTGGCTCTATGGCTTTGCCCATGCGCCCAATGTAGGACTGCTCCTGCTGGGCCTGGCCCTCCAGCTCCTCGTGGTGGGGGAAGTAGCCCAACGCCCACACGATGATAGAGGCCACAAGGATGATGCCGCCCATCTTCTTCAGATATTCCTTGCCCTTCTCCCACGTATGGCGACCAATGGCCTTAGCCGTAGGCCAGCGGTAAGGCGGCAGCTCCATGACGAAAGGCGTGTCCTCGCCCTTCACCAGGAACCGACTGAAGAGGCGGCTCATCACCGCTGCCATCAGGATGCCGATGGCGTAGAGCGAGAGCATGACCAGACTCTGATACTCCACGGCAAAGAATGTGCCGATGATCATAATATAAATAGGCAGGCGGGCCGAGCACGACATCATGGGCAGCACCAGCATAGTGATGAGCCGCGAGCGGCGACTCTCGATGGTACGCGTGGCCATGACAGCCGGAACATTGCAGCCAAAGCCCATGATCATCGGGATGAACGACTTGCCGTGCAGGCCCATCTTGTGCATCAGGCGGTCCATGATGAAGGCCGCACGCGCCATGTAGCCCGAGTCTTCCATGAAGGAGATGAAGAAATAGAGTATCAATATCTGCGGCAGGAACACAATGACCGACCCTACACCGCCTACAACGCCGTCGACAAGCATGTCGCGCAGCGGTCCGCCGGGCATGTGCGTGCTCAGCTTTCCGCCTAACCACTCAACAAACCACTCAATCCAGTCCATAGGATACTGGCCCAGGACGAAGGTTGTCTCGAACATCAGGAACAGGATGAGGAAGAAGATGGGGAAGCCAAGATACTTGTTTGACAGGATGTTGTCTATGAGATGGGTGGTGCGATAGGTATCCTTCTTGGTGCCGGTGGTAAACTCGGCCTCGGTCAGGGCGCCGTTGATGAAGCCATACTTAGCATCCATGATGGCCGTCTCAGAGTCGTCGTTGGTCTCTTCAAACACACGCGCACCCGCCTTGTCGCGCTCTGCCAGGATCTGGTGGGCACGGTCGCCCGCCTCATGGCGTATGAAGTCCTCGATGTTGGTGTCGTGTTCCAGCAGCTTCAGGGCCACATAGCGCGTGGAGTAGCGCAGAGTGATGTTGCTGTCGGGCTTCAGATACTTCTGGATATGGCTGATGCCGTCCTCTATCTCGTGGCCATAGTTGATGTGAATGTGGCGGGCCTGCTTGTTGGCACTCTCATAGACCTGGATAACAGTCTTGAACAGCTGCTCAATACCCATGCCGCTCTTGAACGAAGTGGGCACCATAGGCGTGCCGAACAGCATGGAGAGCGTCTGTATGTCAACGTGGTCGCCACGGCGCTCGAACTCGTCGTACATGTTCAGGGCGCACACCATGCGCTGGTTCATGTCGACCAGCTGGGTGGTGAGATACAGGTTGCGCTCCAGGTTGCTGGAGTCTATCACGTTGATGACCACGTCGGGCATTTGCTCCGAAAGGTGCTGGCGCACGTAGAGCTCTTCGGGCGAATAGCAGGAGAGAGAGTAAGTGCCTGGCAGGTCGGTCAGTTTGAACTCGTAGCCGAAGTAGGAAGCATGGGCTTCAGAGGCGTCGACCGTCACGCCCGAGTAGTTGCCCACGTGACCATGGGCGCCGCTGGCAAAGTTGAAGAGCGAGGTTTTGCCGCAGTTGGGATTGCCGATGAGGGCCACGTTGATGGTGCGGCGCTCGCGAAGGGCCTCGTGTTGCAGGTAGTCGTTGGCATGGGCGTCGGTGGAAAGTCCGATGGTCTCCACCATGCGTTCCGACGGTTCCGCGTCGGCATCAGGCGCTTGGGCACTCACCACCTCAATCATCTGGGCCTCCTGTCGGCGCAGCGACACCTCGTAGCCCATGAGCTTATACTTCACAGGGTCCTGCAAAGGGGCATTCAGCAGCACTTCGACGGTCTTGCCCTTGATGAATCCCATCTCGACAATGCGCTTACGGAAGCCGCCATGGCCCAACACCTTGACGATGACACCGCTTTCTCCGGTCTTTAAATCAGAAAGTTTCATGCTCTTCTTGCGTATTTTCTGCAAAAGTAATCAAAAAAACGACGCAAGCAAAATATATGTTGAAAGAAATAAGGCATGATACCTAAAAATGGTGAGTGGTGAAGTAGCTCCTAAAAAAGCACTTCACCACTCACGCCAAAATATTTACCCATTCATCGACATGAGGAACTCCTCATTGTTGCGCGACTGCACCAGTCGGTCGCGAACGGTGTTCATAGCCTCCATCGGGTTCATCTCGGCAATGAACTTACGGATAATCCACATGCGGTTGAGCGTTGTCTCGTCATGCAGCAGGTCGTCGCGACGCGTTGACGACTGCACAAGGTCGATAGCAGGGAAGATGCGCTTGTTGGAGAGCGAACGCGACAGCTGAATCTCGCTGTTGCCCGTGCCCTTGAACTCCTCGAATATCACTTCGTCCATCTTTGACCCCGTGTCTACCAGTGCCGTAGCGATGATTGTGAGCGAGCCACCGCCTTCAATCTTACGTGCAGCACCGAAGAAGCGCTTCGGCTTTTGCAGGGCGTTGGCATCGACACCGCCGGTGAGCACCTTGCCGCTGGCAGGAGCCACCGTGTTGTAAGCACGTGCCAGACGAGTGATAGAGTCGAGGAAGATGACCACGTCGTGGCCGCACTCCACCATTCGCTTGGCCTTCTCGAGCACGATGCCTGCAATCTTCACATGGCGGTCTGCCGGCTCGTCGAAGGTAGAGGCTATCACCTCGGCATTCACAGTGCGGGCCATGTCGGTCACTTCCTCAGGGCGCTCGTCAATGAGCAGCATCATGATGTAGGCCTCGGGATGGTTGGCAGCGATGGCATTGGCAATATCCTTCATCAGGATGGTCTTACCCGTCTTTGGCTGGGCAACGATAAGCGAGCGCTGACCCTTGCCTATCGGCGAGAACAGGTCTACTATGCGCGTCGAGGGATTGGTGGTTGCATGATCGCCCGTGAGGTTGAACTTCTCTTCGGGGAAGAGCGGTGTAAGATGCTCGAACGACACTCTGTCGCGCACCTCCATCGGGTTGCGGCCATTGATAAGGTTCACCGTCGACAGGGCAAAATACTTCTCGTTGTCGTGTGGCGGCCTTACAGTGCACTGCACAACATCGCCCGTCTTCAGTGCATACTTCTTTATCTGCTGTGGCGAGACATAGATATCGTCGGGCGAGGAGAGGTAGTTGTAGTCGCTCGAACGCAGGAAACCATATCCGTCTTGCAGCAGTTCCAGCACGCCATTGCCTTCTATCAGTTCGCCGAAATCATAGTCGCCAGTGTTCTTCGGGCCTTGCACGGGTGCTGTCTGGAAGATGGTCTCGGTCTGCTGAGTGACAGGACGGTCGAACATGTCGAGCGTAGGAATGGCTGCCTGGTCTTCGATAGGCAGGTCGACAATGGTGATGAAGTCTGTACCATCGCCCGGGTCGCCTTCCCATACGCCATCTGCAACAGTATCTTCTGCGCCTTCAGCTGTCTGCTGCGTGAGCTTCATCTTCTCTTGCAACTGCTCCAGCACGTTCATATCAGGCTCTACCTGTGTGTCGGCATCGTCAATGTCGCCCTCAGGTACAAAGTCCTCTGGCTGTTTGGCCACTACTGGCTCTGCCTCGGCAGGCTCTGCCTTTTCGCTCTCCGCCTCTTCCAAGGCCTTCTTTGCAGCCTCAGCAGCAGCAATGGCTGCCAGTTCGGCCTTCGACTTTCTGCCGCGATGCTTGGGGAAAGCAGCCAGCGGGTCGGCACTGAGCACCTGTTCGGCAGTGGGTTTCTCCTCTACTATCTCGGTGGGAGGGGCATCGTTGAACAGCGATGGTGCCTCGACGCTCTTCACCTTCTGGTTCTTCACGTCGAAGTTCTCGCCCTCCTTGCCCTTCACGGTATACACCTTGTCAGTGTCTTTCTTGGCAATACGGGTACGCTTGCGCTTCGATGCAGCAGAACCAGTAGCACTGGCAGCGCTGTCTTCAGCCGCCTTGTCAAGTATGGCATAAACCACTTTCTCTAATTCGTCATCCTGCGATACCGAAACGCCCATTTCGCCTGCAAGGGCGAGCAGCTGGGGTGTATCCATCTGCATTAATTCGTCTTTCGTGTACATTATTATAATATAAGTATAAGATTTGCTTTGTTGGAATTGTGTTTGATTGAATAAAAACGTTTCCAGAACAGAAGCGTTGTTTTTAAAAATCGTGTGCAAAGGTAATTAAAAGTTGGGAGTTAAGGGGGATTCTGCAGTATGTTTTTGTCACTGCTTAACTTTTTTTATAATACGCTACGCCCTAACTCCCAACTCTCATTTAGAATATCTCGACAACAGCCGTTCAACTAAAACCGTTCAAGTTTTGCATTCGCTCTACTCTGAACACTCAACTCTTCAGCGGCACAAGCACGCTGAATGTAGAGCCTTCGCCAAGCACTGACTCCACCATCACGTCGCCACCCATCTTGCGGGCAAAGTCGGCACAGAGCTGCAAGCCAAGGCCAGAGCCTTCCTCACCGCCTGTACCATAGGTTGTCTCGCCCTTGTGGAAGATGCTGTCTATACGTTCGGGAGCAATGCCCACACCATGATCACGAACGCTAACCTTGGCAAATTCGCCCTCCTGACTCAGGATTATCTCGATGGTCGAATCTTCTGGTGAGAACTTGATAGCATTCGACATGAAGTTGCGGACCACTGTCTTCAGCATGTCGTTGTCGGCATTCACCACGATGGGCGATGGCGAACCCTGATAGCTCAGCTTTATCTTCTTGGTGAGTGCAATCATCTCGAAGATGTCTACCACGCCCGGCACGATATCGTTGAGGTCGAGGTCTTGCAGCACAACATTCAGTCGGCCAGTCTGACTCTTAGTCCACTTCAGCAGGTTGTCCAGCAGGTCGTGCACCTCTTCCGACTCTTTGTTGGCCTTGTCTATCAGCTCGAACAGCTCTGGCCCTACGGTGTCAGGCGACATGGCCGACACCACGAGGTTGAGCACCATGCGGATGGAGGCCATAGGAGAACGCAGGTCGTGGGCAATGACCGAGTACATCTTGTCGCGGTTGCTGATGGTGGCCCTCAGTTCCTCGTTCTGCTGCTGGATAAGACGCTTGGCTGCGACGAGGGTTATCTGGTGCATCACGCGCACCACAAGCTCCTCCTTGTTGAAGGGCTTGGTGAGGAAGTCGTTGGCACCCACCTGGAAACCATGCACCAGGTCGCTGGGGTTGTTGAGTGCCGTAAGGAAGATAATGGGTATCTCGGCCGTCTCAGGGTCTTTCTTCAGTATGACGGCTGTGTCGAAGCCGCTGATGTCGGGCATCATAACGTCCAGAAGTATCAGATCGGGCTTCTCGGCCTTGGCCTGCTCTATGCACATATTGCCGCAGTTGGCCGTACACACCTGAAACTTCTCGTTGGTGAGCAGTATCTTCAGCAGCAGCACATTGCTCACCACATCGTCGACAATCAATATCTTATAGTCGCTTCGGTTGATTTGCGATTCTAATCGATCTCCTAAATCCATTTGATTCGGTAAGGTTAGGTTTATTTTGTGCAAAAGTAATAGTTTTATTTGAAACAGCCAAATTATTGCCACAGATTTTGAAAGCATATAGTTAAAATTAGTGCAACAGACGGCTCTATCGGTAAAATTGATTACCTTTGCAAACAATTATGGATAAGATCATACTGGGCATCGACCCAGGAACCAACATCATGGGCTATGGCCTGCTGAAGGTGGAGAACGGTAAGGCGCAGATGATGACTATGGGTGTCATAGACCTGCGCAAGTTTAGCGACGGCTACCTGAAGCTGGGACATATCTTCGAGCGCGTGACGGGCATCATAGACTCGTTCCTGCCCGACGAAATGGCCATCGAAGCACCGTTCTTCGGCAAGAACGTGCAGTCGATGCTGAAGCTGGGACGCGCCCAGGGGGTGGCCATAGCGGCTGCCATCAAGCATGGGGTGCCCATACACGAGTATGCGCCCATGAAGATAAAGATGGCACTGACCGGCAATGGCTCGGCATCGAAAGAGCAGGTTGCCGGCATGCTGCAGCGACTGCTGCACATACCCAACGACGAGATGGGCAAGTTTATGGATGCTACCGACGCACTGGCCGCTGCCTATTGTCACTACCTGCAGATGGGACGCCCCGACTCTGGTGCCCCCCACTATAAGGGATGGAAAGACTTTGTAGTGAAGAATCAGGATAAAGTGAGGAAGGGTTGAGAGTTGAGGGTTGAGAGTTGAGGGATGAGAGTTGAGGGGTGAGAGTTGAGGGGTGAGAGTTGAGGGGTGAGAGTTGAGAGTTGAGAGTTGAGAGTTGAGAGTTGAGGGTTGAGAGTTGAGAGTTGAGGGGTGAGAGTTGAGAGTTGAGGGTTGGCTGCACATACATTCGTATAAGATAGTTTTGAATAGTTACTTAAAAACAAAGATGAAGAAGAGCAAAGTTATATGCATTGTAGGCCGAAATGCCAGCGGAAAGACCGCACTGGCCGAAAGGTTGCGACGCCAATGGGCCAGCGACAGCGTGCGCTATGTATCGTTCGACGATGCCTATGGCTCTGCCACCGACAAGACCTTCTACCTGCAACTGCGCTGGAACCAGCACGACATAGACAATGAGACGCCCACCGTGGGACAGCTGCTCGAACGCACATTCCTGCTAACAGGGCCTGACGACAACCGCAGGCGAACCATGCAGAAAGAGCTATACGCCCTGTTCGGACTCGACCTGCTGCTCGACAAATACATCATCCTGCTGTCCAGCGGCGAGCTGCGCAAGTACCAACTGGCAAAGACACTGATGGCCGAGCCAGCAACACTCATCCTCGACAACCCATTCATAGGCCTGGATGCAACAACGCGCGACACCGTCAGACAGCTGCTCGGCCGACTGTCGACCGAACGGAGCATCAACGTCTATCTCATACTGGCCAAGAGCGACGAGGTGCCACCCTTTGCCGACGAGGTGATGCTGATGGAGGACGGCACCACCGAACCACGCATCCTTTCGCCATCTACCTTCCTACAGGCCTTGCCCCCCACCCCATCCCATGTCCTCACCGACGCCAAGCGGCAAGCCATCATCAGCCTGCCGCACCGCACAGACGACTACGAGGCACCGACAGTGGTAGAGATGCGAAACGTCAGCATACGCTATGGCCAGCGCACCATACTGAGCAACCTCAACTGGACAATAGCACAGGGCGACCGATGGGCACTGTCAGGACAGAACGGGTCGGGCAAGTCAACACTGCTCTCGCTTATCTGCGCCGACAACCCACAGGCCTATGCCTGCGACATAAGCCTCTTCGGGCGTCAGCGCGGATCGGGCGAGACCATCTGGGACATAAAGCGCCACATTGGCTACGTCTCGCCAGAGATGCACCGCAGCTATCGCCGCCCACTGCCTGCGCTCCATGTGGTGGCCAGCGGGCTGAAGGACACCGTAGGACTGTACGTGCGACCCACAAAAGCCGAACGCCAGACATGTCTCTGGTGGATGGACATCTTCGGCATAAAACCTCTGGCCGACCGGCTCTTCACCTCTCTCTCCAGCGGTGAACAGCGGCTGGTGCTGCTGGCACGGGCCTTTGTCAAAGACCCGCAGCTCATCGTCCTCGACGAGCCGCTACACGGCCTCGACAACAACCACAGACAGATGGTGAGAGACATCATAGACACCTTCTGCCAGCGCCCACACAAGACACTTATCATCGTAACCCACTACGACGGCGAACTGCCATCGTGCATCAACAAACGCATAACACTCAGCAAACACACATGAAACGACTAATCCTATCGCTCGTCGTGGCCGCAACAGCCACGCTGAGCACCCATGCACAGCAAGTGTTCCTCGAAATACGCGACAAGGCACAGGCAACTGCTGCCGACACCCACACCGCGGCTATGGTCAGGGACATCAACCAATTCAAGGTAGACGCACTGAACTATATGGCAATGAAAATGAAGGAGCAGATGCCCGACTCGTCGGCTGCTTTCCTCGACCGTCAGGCCTATGCCATGCACAGTTTCATCAGCACCTACATGAAGACACTGCTGGCACATCGCTCCGACCCGCAGAAGATACAGGTGGAATATATGAAACTGTTCATCGACGCCAGCATCTCCAACCCCCTCTTCAACGACAACGACCACGATGTGGTGCTGGCCTACTATACCACCGCCGACTGTCTGACACGCTTCTCGCTCGACACCGACTGGCAGCGAGCTCTCCTGGCCGTCACAACCGAGATGAAGAAAAGGCGCTGAAACTCGACATTTCAGCGCCCTATTATGTATCACAGAAAAAGATATCTAAGCAGCTTATATCTTCAGCTCGCGCATGATTTCCGACATGCGCTGCAGCGTTGAGATGCGCGTGGGCACCAGCGGCAGGCGCAGCACATTCTCAATGAAGCCCATCTCATGGAGCATGGCCTTCACACCAGCAGGGTTGCCGTCGACAAAGAGCAGCGAGAAGAGGTCGGTGAACCGATGATGTATCTTGCGGGCAGCATCATATTCGCCACGCATCTGCAGACGAATCATCTTCGAGAACTCCTTCGGCAGCGCATTGCCAATGACCGAAATGACACCAACGGCACCGCACGACACCATCGGGAACGTGAGCGAGTCGTCGCCTGAAATAACATCAAAGTCCCTTGGCTTGTTCTTGATAATCTCGTCCACCTGTTCCAGGTTGCCACTGGCCTCCTTGATGGCCACAATGTTTTTGCAGTCGCGAGCCAATCTGACGGTGGTGGCAGCTTGCAGATTGACACCCGTACGACCAGGCACATTGTAGAGAACAACGGGCAGTTGCGTAGCAGCCGCTATGGCCTTAAAATGCTGATAGAGGCCTTCTTGCGACGGTTTGTTGTAGTAAGGGCACACGCTCAGAATACCGTCAATGCCCTTGAAGTCGCCCGTCTGCAGCTCATCTATCACCGCAGCCGTATTGTTGCCACCACAACCCATAAGGATAGGCACACGAGCCTGCACCTTCTCCACCACCAAGTCCTTGATGCGCTGCCTCTCGTCGCGTGTCAGCGTAGGCGTCTCACCCGTAGTGGCCAAGATGCAGAAGAAGTCGGCACCGTTGTCCAGCTGATAGTCGATAAGGCGCATCAGCGCCTCGTAATCCACCGAACGATCGTCCTTGAAAGGTGTCACAAGCGCAATGCCGAGTCCTTTGAATATGTTGTATACCATAATTTTTTTAAGATGATTTCGTCTAATTCGGGTGCAAAGTTACAAAAAAGATTGCAAACAGAGCATAAACCGTGCTGTTTTTTCTGTTTCTTCGCAAAGCCTCGACATCAATGACGAGGATATTCATCGTCGCCTACAGGTTCCATCCACTCGTTGCTGCTGCCTTGCTGCACATTGGTATGGTAGGTCAGATGCTGCATCCAGCTGTCGCGGGCTGCCCCGTGCCAGTGCTTCACCCCCTCAGGCACAGCGATGGTCACACCGGGCTTTAGTTCCACAGGCTCCTTGCCCCACTCCTGATACCAGCCACGACCACTCACACAGATGAGCACCTGAACGGCACCGTGGTGAACGTGCCAGTTGTTGCGACAACCTGGTTCGAAGGTCACGTTGCATAGACCGCTCTTGTCGAGCACGGCCAGATAGCTATTGCCAATGAAATACTGGGCAAAGGCTGTGTTAGGCTCGCCAACAGGCCAAGCGCTGCTCAGGGTGTAGCCCTCTTGACAGAGCCACGCGCAGACTTCGTCGACAGTCTCTTGGCTGTTGCCCATGTTTACGGCCCCACGCTTGTGGGCTGCCAACTGGGGGGCCACCTTGCCGAGACCGCTCAGCGCTGCCACCGTCACAATCTCGCGGTCAGCAGCCGTGAGCTGGTCGCTGGCAAAGATGTCGCCGAAGAGGTGAGCCTTCAGATAGTAGTCGTCCTGTGGGCTGAAATCATAGTTGAACGGACGACCCGACACCTGCGTCTGGTTCTTCACACCCAGCTCGTAGGCCTTCTTGGCATCATCCCATTCCTTGGGGCGTACCCAGGGCTTACCCTCCTGCCAGCGGCTCCCATCACCGCTCCCGACAGAACTCTCCAACACCTTACTCAGCACGCCCAGCGCATTCAGTGAGCGCGGGAATCCCGTGTAGGCATAGAGCTGCGAGAAGGCCTCCTTCAGCTCATTGATTGTCACCCCGTTGTCAAGTGCCATCTTTATGGCAGGTTCCAACCGTTCCAAGTCTCCCTGTGCCATCAGGCAGGCACATGCTGCCAATCCCTTGACCCTGCCGTCGAGCGTCTTTCCGACCGCTCCGTTGCCTACCTGAACTTGTCCGCTTGCCTCAGCAAGACTCTGTTGCCCTTGCGAATTTACTGTTGTCATCGTCATGATTGCTATTATAAATACAATTATTCAAGTTTCGCATGTTTATTTACTATTTTACTATGTACTATTTACGATTG
>ERZ842401.3246-NODE-3246-length-20501-cov-5.464687_pt1 | contig 20501 bp, 14 predicted proteins | sample MGYA00521270_ERZ842401 | MGnify/ENA primary metagenome ERZ842401 (study PRJEB31892, sample SAMEA3878208) | bioreactor metagenome | biome: Moose rumen | place: Sweden | collected 2011-10 | study: EMG produced TPA metagenomics assembly of the PRJEB12797 data set... | reverse complement strand
CCCGCCCTTGCCGAGCCGTCCTGATTCCACGAACCATTCAGCATCAGCACTTTCATTTCTGTCTCTCCTTTGACGCCGTATATTATACCAAAATAGTCTGCCGCTTGTTTTTTACCCCTCAAATATGATAAAATACTTATGTTTTTCGATAGGGGTACTGTGCCCTTGAACGGAAAGCGAGGTAGAAAATGGCAACATCGAGCATAACGGCAAACTTCTACACTGACGACCCCAAGGCCGCCAATGCGATAGTTCATGCCTTGTTTACAAATGTGAAACCCTCGCCTCGACCACGTCGGACGGTTAGAGTAGTCGAATTCAAAACCGATGCGGAAAAGCGGGCGTTCATGAGAAAAGTTGTTCAGAGGGCCAGGGAATGTCGCCACGCATAAGGTTGTTGAAAATATCCGAACTGGATGACGCGGTCGGCAGTGAGGCACTTGCTGACACCTTGGCGCGTTTTTCTTGTCCATTGAACAAAGAGGTCGAATCGTATTTGAAGGACGCCTCCAGGGCAGTGCAATCAAGTCGCATGTCCTCATCAGTGACATATTTGGCATTTGATTCGAGAACCAATGATTTGCTTGGCTATTTTACGCTGATGATGAAAGCCTACTCTGTGAGATCGGATGCTTTGAATTCGTCCAATAAGCGTCTCATCAGTAGATTTTCAGAAATCGATGCATCTGGGAATTTCACCGCAGCGGTTTATCTGATCGCTCAAATCGGGAAGAACTTTGCTTTGCCGGAGGAAGACCAGGTTGAAGGTTCAGAACTTCTTATGGCTGCGATGGATGTGTTTTGCGGAACAAAGAGCGCTATCGGAGGAAAGCTTGTAATGGTGGAGCGAGAAGCGGACCGCCCCAAACTGCTTGAATTCTACAACGACAACGGTTTCAAGTCGTGGACAACCCGGCGCAATGCCAAGGACGGCATGGTTTATGACCAGATGTTTTCCGTTTTAGGCGGCAAGTAAGTATCTTCAATCTCAAATCGTGAAACTGGAAATGAAAGGATGCATGACAACCCAGTAAAGAGAAACGGCGGGCGTGAGTCCGTCACAAGACAATTTGCAATACTGCAAGCAGTCGTCGTAGGGAATCCTGAGAAAATTTCTGGCGGCACTTGGCAGGTAAGCGCAACCGCGCTTCCTCCCTTTGTGTTCCAGAAAGGCAATCTCAGGGCCTCCTACGAGACATGAAGGGAGGATTTCTTTAATGCTTGACGTCTTTAAGATTGTGCTGCTTTGCCTTGCAGGGGTTGCTTTTAGCCTCTTGTCGCTTTTCGTTGTCTCATTGTTTCATCGGGCATTCATTCGGCACAAGTTGTTTGTTCTTCTTGGCATTGTTTGTTGCATTGTTCTATGGACATTGTCTTCGCCACAAAATGGCTCGCTGTTTCTTTGGATTCTTAGGCTTGCTACTTTGATATACATAGTGGCGACAATCATTGTCATTTTCTGTTCAGAATTGAGTAACCGTTTGATTGTTTGGGTTAGATTATTTACCAAGGCATGGGCGAATGATACGCATATTTTCTGGGGCGAATCTTCCAACGGCTTGCAACTGGCAAAATCAATCTGCGGTGGCAAATCGGGGTTTGTTAACAGCACGAAGATTGCGTTCGTCATTCCTACAAGGAGAACCGCCTTGCTTTCAGCCCGCAACGATTCTGCGATAGCGCAAGTTTCTAAAGCAGGTTTCTTATGGTTGTTCAGTTCTGACGCCAACTATAAATGTTTAGCACGTGCTGGGTACCATTACTTCACTGGAGACAAAAGCTTTGATAACGTACTTGGCGCAACTCGGCTTATCAGAGCATTGCAGAAAATTGGAAAGCCCCAAAAATTGACGGTATATGTCAGCATTGATTCTATTGCAAAAGATGATTTGATAACCCGCTGGGCGGATGGCATAAACAAAAGCTCATCAAATGTAGAAGTTGTGCTTATCCGAAGAGAATCCCTGATTGCAAAGAAGTTTTTGTTGGAGCATCCAATGCTTTTATCACCCGGAATCAGGATTCACAGGAAAACGGCCACTGTAAATGGTGATTTTGCGATCTTGCTGATAGGGTTTGGCGTTCAAGGCAAAATCTTGTTGAATGACTTGGTTTGTGACGCACAGTGCTCGGATCGTCAAGGCAATAGAGTGACACTTTCCGTTGATGTAGTCGATAAGGACGAAACAACTTTTGGCTGGTTTGCGGCAAATTGCAAGCCTGCAAGTGAACGCTTCGGGCTGTCATTTATGCAGTCTGATACCAGGGGGAAGCGATTTTATGAATGGCTTGATAGTAAGATAGCAGAAAGGCCATGGAATCGTGTTGTCGTTTGTACAGGGGACGACACATTGAACATTTCTATTGCGCAGGACATTGTTCGCCTTTATCGCGTCCACGACAAGCCTTTTGAGGGCGTTGTGTTTGCAAAGGTATGTGCGCCGCATATAAAGCATTGTCTTAATATTGCCTATGGTACGGATGCATTTGCGACCTTTGGCAGTGAACCGTTGGGAGATGTGTTAAAGGTGCTTGACAAATGGGACAGGGGAGCGATGATGTTGAATTGGGAATATTCACGTAACCGCGAAGAGGCACCAGAAGCGACATGGCTAAAAACATCCTTCGCCAATAGGGAATCTAGTCGTGCGGCCTTTTTCGGAATGAGGAATGTACTGCGTCTAGTAGGGTATGAAATATGCGAGCAGGGAAATTGCCGCGATTACAATGCCTTGAACGATCCAGTTGTATTGGGCACGTTGGCAGAGACAGAACATTTGCGATGGATGGCATACTTATTGATGCAGGGTATATGTGTGTGGAAACCGAAACGTGAAGCATTGCTTGAAATGGCAAGAATCAGTGGAGAGCAAATAACCCCAAATGCTATACAGCTGCGGAACAAACACGCTGCACTTGTCGAATACGGGGAGTTGCCAAGTGTGGATGAACTATTCAACGGCCTTGCGAAGACGTATGGGACAATGCCAGAAATCTCACTTCAGCAACGCGACATGGTTTTCATTCAAACTGCGGTTGCCGCAATTGAAAAAGCCGGTCTGTCAATTCGACGGTTGCCAAATGATTGTCAATAATCCAAAGACTGGGGGCTTATGAAAATATCATTGTTGCGTTATGTGTTTGAGTTGGCGAGAAATGTTGCTATCGGTGCTTTGCTTCTACTGATTGCGCTGTCTAGCATGTCTTGGGTGGAGTACTCGAAAGATTCTTCCGTCTCATGGTTGCCGTGGTTTAGTGTTGGTGTGTTGCACATGGTCTTTCTTTGTTGCAGTATGTGGCTGATCTTTTGCGGTCATCGTCTTTTTAGAAGATGGTGGGTTCGTACGGTACTCTTCGTCGCACTATTTGTTTGGGGCGGTTCTGGATATTATCTGCATCCAGTTGATTCCGATGGAGACTTCGCCGAGAGCACGGCTGATCGTGTTCTTTGCGCGGCGAATCGCACTGTAGGCGCGTTCCTTCCGGGCAAGGGTGGTTCAGAAACCCTTCCAAAGAGTGCAAGCCGCTTTCGATATAACACATTCCATGCTTGTATTGCGCTTTATCTGGGAGCGTGGTTCTTCTCGATAATCGGAAGCGGGTTTATCAACAGATTGCGGAAAGCATGGACGCATGAGAAGAGGCTGCATGTGTTCTGGGGCAGTTCCGAGCAAGGGTTGCTTCTTGCAAAGGATCTTGTCGCAAATACCGTCTGGCCGCAAGTCGAGTTTAACTTTCCGAATGAAAAAAGCATGGATGGTTCTGAAAGAGACCGGTTGACAAGCTTTGTGGATGAGCTTCACGGCATATGGCTGTTTCTCGATTATGAGAACCTTGAAAAATCTGCATCGTATGGAGTCTGTCATTATTTTCTTGGAGACGATGGTATTGAGAACATAAGATTGGCTACTCAACTAATCCATGCAAGCAGGGAGTCTGCGAAGCGTCTTGAAAAGACTTTTTACATTAGGCTTGAACATACAGGCGACGAAAAAATCTTTTTTGAATGGGCGAAATGGGCACGAGACCAAGGTGTAAACCCTGTAATTGTGCGTGAAGCTGAAATGGTGGCGAGGCAATTCGCAGAAAGACATTCCCCTTTGAGGGCCAAGTCAACTCAAATAGATTTCCATACAGGTCGTGTGTTGCGCGGCACCAGTTCTTTGTTGCTGGGTATCAGCGGCGTAGGGCGTGACATCCTTACGCACTTGCTTTGTGCGTCCAAGTTTATCGGTGCAGACGGTAAAAGCATCGTTGATTTTCCCGTGTCCGTTCTCGACGCTAATACCAAGACATGGGACGATTATGTAAAGGCGAATCCTGAAGTGGTTTCAGATGTGACTGCCTATAAAGTGGATTTCGCCAACATAGGGGCAGACACAGAAGAATTTGAAAATTGGTTTAGAGAAAATCATGCTAGGTTTGATCGTGTCATAGTATGTATGCCGAATGACGAGACAACAATTCGCGTTGTTCTGCATCTGTGTGAATTGTTCCGCGAGTTGAGTATCGGAAAGATGGAAATTCTAGCCAACGTGTCGGATGCTGCAGTGTACGGGAATGTTTTGCATAGACATCCAAATGTCACATGCTTTGGCTCTCACTCTGAGATTTACTCGATGCAATTCTTCAGGAATGAGGCTGTAGATCAAATAGCAAAGCTTCTGCACTTCTCATGGAGCAGTACAAGCGAAGAAAAGCAATCTTTGAAATCGTTGCAGAATTTCTGGCCTGTTGTGGAATCGAAATGGCAAAATGCCGACTATGTAAAACGCCAGTCAAGCAGAGCGTCCGCAATAGGAGAAATAAATCTTTTGTACCTATTGGGATTTGAGCGTCGCCCGCAAGGAACTTTCGCCCCGCCCGGTTCTGGTTCAAGAAGTTACAAGGTGGATTCAAAATGGATCGCGAGGAAGGAAATATCGGCATCCGTCCTGGAAACATTGTCCGAAAACGAGCATTTGCGCTGGAATGCATATCAGCGGACGCATGGCGTAAGAACGTGGGATATGCAAAATCCAATTGGTATTGACGATCCAACTGTCGCCAAAAAGGCGAATCAGATAGATTCAATCGGACGCCACGCCGCCATCGTGGATTATCATTTCTTGCCGACTGTTGATGCGCGAATCATGTCTGCCGCCGGATGCACCGCTGTTGACGGCAATCCGCTATCGGCGGTCGATTTTGAAGCGGACACAATCACACTGCGCACGAAAGAAGGAGATTGCAGACAATCGACGACATTGAAAGGATATGATCGGATATTCTGCCGTGGGATATTCTCTAACGCGCTTGATGCGGGTCTGGAGATATACAAGCTCTATGGGAAACGCCCAGAGGATGTTCTCATGGAAAGCAGACTTGCAGCAAATGTATATCGGAAGTCTCAAGCAATTTTGCCAGACGGATTCACTGCCTATAACGAGTTCCTACACTCCAGCCTTATTGAAACAGTCCATAAGTTTCCAAGTGGCCTGGTGGCCTTTCGCTTCAAGCGGCCAATTTCTGCGCCTCGTGGCCTGAATGTCAACGATAGGGTCATATCAAAAAGCGTTTTCTTCTACAATCCGGGAAACGGAATGGTGTTGCCAGCCAAGTATCAGTTCGCCAACGATGATAATTTGCAGGGAGAGGACACCTCTGTTATTGCCAAGCTAGGTCTATGCAATGAACAATGCCCAGACTTTGTTGCCCAGTTGTTAGTAACCGACGAAAGAATTACCATCGTGTTTGGCGGCACCGTATCGCTTTCAGATTGGAAAGAAAATCTATTGCAGTTCCGAGGTCTTGTGCCGCCTCAATTCAAGATTGCCGCGCAGTTGGTGTCGGTTATTGGGGAGATGTCCGAAATGCCGATTCAAATGATTGGGCATTCAGAAGGTGGCGGCGAAGTGCAGTATTCGTATTTGAAACTCTTTCCAAGGTTTGGAGCTAGGCTGTCTGGCAGTGCGTTCAACAGCCAGCGTTTGCATAGTCGCTTGGTCAAGAAAGCGGACAAGGAGGCTTTGCGCAATGCCGCGCTCCATATCGTCCACTATCGCATAGTCAACGACCTCGTTTCAGGGTGGGAGAGGCTTGGAAACGACTTGCAAGGTCTTGTCTGCTCTCTTGGCTGGGGTGATGGTTGGTTGCCGTGGCTGTCTTTTAGAAAGGCGCATAACCTTGAATCAATAAGCCATCGTTTCACTCAAGGCACGAAAAAGGAAAGGAGGGCTACATGAGCTATAAATACTTTGCCTTTATCAGCTATAGCCACAAGGACAAGAAGTGGGGCGAGAAGATTCACAGGGCGTTGCTCCGCTACCGTTTCCCTTCCATTGTCAGAAAGTCGGCGTCCAGAGAACTCCCAAACAAGATACAGCCGATATTCCTTGATTCGGACAACTTGAAATCCGGCCATGTGTGGGAGAACATAAAGCCTGCGCTCGACCAGTCAAGGAAGTTGATAGTTATCTGTTCGCCCCACTCCGCGCAGCCGAATGCGGAGGGCAAGCAATGGGTGAACGAGGAGGTCTCCTACTTCGTTTCGCAGGGTCGGGCCGAAGACATAATACCCATCATGGTGTCCGGCGACTTGCAGACCTCTCGATGCCCTGCACTGCTGGAGCAATCGGATATACTTGTGCATGATGTCCGCAGGCTTGGCACAATCCATACTGTCAGCAATATTGTCGCTGGGCTTGTGGGCTTAGACCCGGATGAATTGTGGCGACGGGAAGAGCGGCGTGTTAAGCGGAATCGTAATGCTTGGATTGCCGTTTCCGCCGTCTCGCTCTTGATGATTTCATTTGCCTTGTATTTCAGCCTTGATGCGATCCTTTCGCACATAGAATATTATAAAGGCATTGCGCTTGCTTGCGATATCCCTGTTGGTATAGAACCTGTTAATCGAAAAGACGCGCTAAAAGAGCCGTCATGCGCAAAGTTTGTTTATCGTGGATATGACAAGCTGATTCCTCCACGCCATCGGCTGTTGCGATCCGTTGAGATAGTCGATTCGAATGACCATAGAATTAGTGACACTTCTTTGAATGGTATTATCTCTGATAAATCAAAGCTCGGAATTGCTCCGACAAGTTGGTTTCTTAAATATGATGGCGACGGTGTTCTACTTGTCTGTGAATCGTTTGACGTCAATGGGAAACTGCTTGAAAGAGTGAAATATCTGGACGAGAGTTTGTCACGAGCTGAAATATTGGATGCTTCAAGGATTGGGAATGACGAAGTAGAAAACTGTCCGATTCGTGTTGCGTATGGCGAGAATGGTAACAGGGCTTCAGCGCGAGCTTTCGCTTTGGACGGTAGTTATGTAGAGTACAAATACAATAATCAAGGGTTTGTACTGTCGGAATCGTGTTGCACGTCTGATGGTTCGCCTGGAAGCTTCAACTCCAGCAACATAAGCAAGATTACTTATGGACGGGATGAATGTGGACGGGAAACATTTAGGCGCTATTGGGGAGAGGACGGATGTCGTGTTCTTACGGATGAAGGTGTGTCAGGTTACAAGACGTCGTATGATGAATCTGGAAACGAGTCCGAAATTACCTACGTAGATGTATATGACAACGTGACAACAAACGCAATGGGATTTTCTATAGGTTGTAGGAATTATGATTCGGATGGACGCGAAATAGGATGCTATTTCCTCGATGCGAAACGGCGTAGGGTGAACACTGCATGGGGTATAGGAGGTAGGGAATTCTCGTACGATTCTAAAGGACGACAGCAGTCCAGTACCAGCGTTGATTGTGCGGACAACCCCGTTGTTGACGCTGATGGAATATGTACTACTTTATTTGAGCATGATTCTTGTAATCGGAAGGTTGGGGAAGCGTATCTTGGCACAGATGGAAAACCATGCATACACAGACAGTTAAAAGTTGCCGGATGGAAAAGCGAGTATAATGCGATGGGACTCGAAGTCTTGCTGGAATATTATGGGACAGATAAAAGGCTTAAAGATTGCATGAATGGTTACGCTAAACGTGTTTATGAATACGATGCAAAAGGACGCATCCTGAAACAAGCGCATTTTCAGGCCGACGGCTCGTTACACAAGTTTCAATTGTTTCATGGAACAGAAAGCATCTTTGTTGATACAATAACGCATGAATATGACCGAAGCAATCGGGACATAATTCTTGCCCATGTTTCACGTGATAACGATAAATCTGGACAATGCGCTTATGTCTTAATTCGTGTTGCTGCAAATAGTGATATTGAATCTTGGTGTTTTCTTGATGCGAACAAGAAACTTGTCGACGGCCCGATGGGATATTCTTCTCTCGTAATGCAATATAGCGACAGGCACGAAATATCTGCCTGTGAGACAAAAGACAAGCATAATGCACCAGTTGCGATAAAAGAAACCGGTGTCAGCAAATGGACTCGTAAAGTCGCATGGGTTGACAACGGCGATAAAGTTGTTGAGTTGCGTTTTTTTGGCGCCAATGGTTTTCCTGTGATACACAAGCTGAATGGGAATGCCTATGCAAAGATCGTTTACGACAAGCAGGGGCGGCTTAAGTCGTTTCAGCCGCTTGGTGCATTAGGTGAGCCAGTGGTATTCCCAGACACCGAATTTGTCGGACTGAATGTTAATTATGATGACTGTGGAAACGTTGTTGAAGTCCAAATTCCAGGCAAGGATGGCAAGGAGGGTTTGTTAGGGAATTTTTCTTCATTCAGTATCGAATACGATTATAATCAGGAACAGATCAAGCTCATTGGATTTGACAGGAACAAATCGCTTGTTTCCGAGAGAAAGTTTTCTGCGCAAGAGGCCGCTTCATTTCTGGAAAACATCAACACGCTAATTCAACGAGTGACTAACTATGAAGCAACCATTTGTGGAGCATCGCAAACGCAAGTGATGATGGGCTGGAAAAACGAGCAGTCTGAATGAAAGGAGCCGATTATGAAAGAACCGGAATACACCTACTACGCATTTATCAGCTACAATCACCGCGATGAGAAATGGGCTAAACTGATACAGCGCAAACTTGAGCATTACCGATTGCCATCCATAGCCCGCAAGGAAGTCGGCGAAGACATTAGAATTCGTCCAGTTTTTCGGTATGTGACAAATCTTTCGTTAGGTGATTTGCGAGAGAACATCGCAAAGGAGCTGGAAACGTCGAAATACCTTATAGTTGTCTGTTCTCCCAATTCTGCACAGCCAAACATTAGGGGTGTCCACTGGGTCAATGATGAAATCAAGCGATTTATCTCTTTAGGCAGGGCTAATCGGATTCTTCCAATAATTATAGAGGGAATACCAAACTCTGGTGATTCCAGAGAATGTTTTCCACCCGCACTTCGAGATGCCGATATTGCCGGTGCGGACATCGCAAATGGTTCTCGTCAGGATCGGAAGATTGCCTTTCTAAAAATCATTGCAAGGCTTTTAGACTTGCAACCGGATCAATTGATACGGCACACCGAGGCTGAAGAGCGTCGAAAGAAACGACTCAAATGGCTCAAGATTCTGCCGCTATTTATCCTATGCTTGTTGGGCGGTTTGTTCGCTTGGGATTCAACACGAGTCGTGGAACGTTACTTTGCGGACTACGAAGACAGCTTTGGATTGCCGGAGGGAATTCTTCAACTCAACGAAGAGCAGATCAAAGGACGTTATTTCCATTTTCGTTTTGAGTATTGTGGATATCAATATGGGCCGTCGCCTCATGCAGATTCATCAGGAGGTTCGCTGTTTTGCTTTAGGCGAAAACTGACAAGAGTTGTAAAGGCGCATTCCAGTGGCTATCCTATCTCTGCCAACTTAATGGCACGCGATGCCTTCGCATACACAAGTACAGCTCCGATACAAGATTTCGAATACGACAGCCATAATCGCCTCCAGCAGATAAGATTTGGGAGATTCAATGGTAAGGGGAAACAACCTGTCCTTGAAAGACGCCTTGAGTTTTACAATGAAGGTGGAGTCACTAACGGCCTTGTGAAGTTTTTTGCAAATGCCGAAGGGCAATTGACATCGGCCTATGGAATTTCAAGGGCGACGGCAAGTAAAGATAATAAACGCCGCGCCGAGATTACGCAACACTTGATTAGTCGAACATCGAAAGGACGGGTGAAAAGCAGAAGGTTCCTCAATTTGTCGAACGCAAACGTGTCAGACGCTGATGGTGTATTCGGCTTTGAATACGAATACGACAATGAAGGACGAGAAATCGCAGTATGGTATATTGCCCCCAAGGGGAGCGGATACGTACGATGCCCAAATAGTAAAGGTGTTGCGGGTATTCGTTATACCTATAAGCGTAATCTCATGGATAGGGAGGAATTTGTCGGAGCAGACGACCAGCCAATCAGGGGCGAAAAAGGCTGGGCGATTTTTGAAATTGCAAGACGAGACGATTTCGGCAATCCAGTTTTGCAAATTTACAAGGATGCACATGGCAGTCTCACTTTGAACAATGGAGGCTATGCGCAAATGGAAAATAAGTTTGATGATGCTGGGAACATAATATGTCAAACTTATTATGACGCAAGTGGGAATAAAACACCATGCGATAACGGATATGTAGCAGCAAGGCTTGAGTACGATTCTTATGGTAACAGAACCCGTGTTTTATTTCTGGATGCTTCTGATAATCCAACATGGCACAAGGATGGATATGCCGAATTGGATATGGAATACGATTCTTGCGGCAACATAACTAAAGAGACGAACCGAGGCATAACGGGAGAATTGGTGCCAGGCAACAATGGTGTCGCTATAGTGGAGACCGAGTATGATGAAGACGGTTACGACACAAGGATTTCGTACTTGGGCACAGATGGTTTGAGTACGTTTTGTGACGAGGGCTATTCCGGTATTCGATATATGAATGATCAAGATGGCAAATTAACGGAGATGTCGTATTTGGGGCTCGATGGCGAACATGTTTTCAATAAAAATGGCGTTGCAAAAAAGCAATTTGCTTACGATAAACGAGGAAATTTAACAGGAGTTTCTTTTTTTGATACAAACGGTGAGCCTACAACATCAAGCGATGGTTACGCCTCAATGGTTTTTGAATATGACTTGAAAGGAAACATTACATCTTGCTCTGTGTTTGACATTGCGGGAAAACGTGCGTTGGATGAAGATGGTGTTGCGAGTACGCGAATGGAGTACGACAAACGAGGCAATCTTGTAAAGGAATCTTATTTTGGACTCAATGCGGAGGCGGTATTGTCGCGAGAAAACAATGCTGCAATATGTGAATACGAGTATGACAGCAAAGGCAATTGCACAAAAAAGCGCCTGTTGGATACAGATGGCAAGCCAGCACGGGATGATGACGAAATATATGGGTGGGAAAGGAAATATGATGCACAAGGGCGTGAAATCCAAATAACATATCTAAACGCGGATGGTGATCCTAAGCCGTGTATACGTGGATATTCAGACGTGAAATTTGAGTATGACACTAGAGGCAATCTGACAAAGGAATCCTTCTTCTGGGGTGATAATCCGGTAGTCGATTATAAGACCGGCATTTCCGTTTGTACCCACGATTTCAACGAAAATGGCAGAGAAATTTTGACAACTTGTTTTGGTATAGATGGTAAGTTGGTAATGTGCAAAGAAGGATATTCACAACGGCGTTATGAATACGACGAACGAGGTCGACAGATTAAGGGTTCGAATTTTGGAATGTTAGGAGAACCCATTGCGGATGATTCTGGCGCTGCAACATTAACTGTTGAGTATGGTGCTTGTAATCGTATTGTACGTTTTCGTTCTTTCGATGCAGATGGAAAGCGTACGCTTTGCAACGAAGGGTATGCAGAAAAAGTCGTTGATTACGATGTCAGAGGAAATGTATTGACGAACAGTCTTTTTAATATCAATGGCAAATTGATTGGGAAAAATGTTTTTAGATATAATACATATGGACGAAGATTGTCCTGTTTTGCAGAGGATACGATAACGAACTCAATTGTTCGTTGGAAATACGACAAATACGGGAAAATTACCGAAATTAACGATGGCAACTTTGTTATTTCATATTCATATGATTTGTGTGGGAGGGTAATAACTAATACTTGGAAAAATTGTGATGGTAATTTGATTTGCGGACCATATGGATGGTCTGAAGTAAGATACAGTTATGACAGCATGGGGCGATACACAATTATAGAGTTTACAGATATTATGGGGGAACCTGCGGTTTCCAATGGAGAGGAAGGAATTATTAAAAATAGTAACGGCGAAAGTGAAGGGAAAGGCTGTTGCAAACAAAGATTCAAGTATCACGGCAATTCACATATAATCTCTGAAGTTGACACTTTTAGTTTGACGAACCATCCATGTCTGTGGGGGGTAAATGGTTTGTGGCACGAAAAATCAATCAGAAATGAACGAGGGGAAGATTTGTCATTAACATGGTATAACAGTAATGGGCAAAGATTGCCAATGTCACCAGTTCCTTATTTCCTCCGTGTTCACAAGAATTCAAACGCAGAAAAAGCCGGCGTTCAAGAAGGCGATATAATGTGTTGCTTCAATGGTTATATGACTATCGGGAGCGGTGAAGATGTTGATTTTGATGCTGTCCGATGGAATTTTCATAATGGTAAAAGCGAGAAAACTATACTTTATGCGAGGAAAACAGGACCGTCGTGGTCGCTCCATAGGGCGGATTTTTCTGGAGGGGTTATGGGATTGGCCTTTGCCGCCAAAATGGTTTCAGACAAAGATATTAAAGAAATGGTAGATGCGGTCAAACGTAATGATTATTACATCAAACATAGCAAAACGCCACAGATGGTGGTTGTCACTGATGTTGTGAGTGGATCTTTCGCGGCGCAGTTGGGACTATCCGTCGGAGATGTAGTATGTAATTATGGGGGGTATGACATCATGACCTCCAACGATACTTATGAATTCGGGAAAGCAAACACAGCACTACGCAATAAAAAGAAAGATATTGTTGTCGCGAGGAAATCAGAAGGTTCTTTTACCATTCTAACTTATTCATTCCCTGAAGGCGTAATGGGCTTTCGATTTGACACAAGAGAGAATGTAGATTATGAGAAAATCAAATTAGCCTATCAGGCATTTCGTAAATCAAAGGAGAAGCAATGAAAAGGATTCTATTGCCGTTTATCGCCGTCTTGTACAGTGGCGTTGTCACGGCGGAAACAAACGAACTCTTTACCGTTGAGAACGGTAAGATTGTCGCGTTCTGCGGACACAGATTCGGCGAGTTAAAGTCTGGTGAAGAGCCATTGTATTACGTGAAGCAAGATGTCAAAGGACTCCCCAATTGGGGTAAATGCCATATTCAATTCAAACATCTTGTGGATGAAAGTAAATCCCCAGAGAAAACGGTTATGTATCGTGCATATTTCTCAAGGTTCATTGAGAATGGAGATGACACGCCAAAACGCATTAGACAACTTGTCAAAGATGCCGGAGATACAATCACAAATATCATAGCCAAGAACAATATGAAATTCAAGTACACAACAGATGATCATTCAAAAAATGCCCTTGCTAAATGGGAATTTGAGAACGGCTACATTATGGTAAATGGATACAATATCAAAGGTTTTGGATGGGAGACTCGTGTTGAAGCGGCAGACACGTCAATTGCTTCTAAATTTGGCCTGTACAAACGTGGCATGCCGCTTGATTATCCATGCACGGAAAAATTGTTTGTCGTAAAGGATGGGAAACTTATTTCGTTTCTTGGCAAAGAATTCGGAGAAGCTATGCCAAAAGAATTTGAAATGGAACGTCGGCTCTGGGGAGAAGGTTTTGTCAGGCGAATAGTTGAGATGCCTGTATCACTACCTCGATTTAGTGATACCGTATCGTTAAGATATGGATTATGGGACGATAAATTATCTTATGTGGTTATAGAAGCCAATCTCGATAAAACCGACGAAAAGGAATATCTTGATGTCGGCAGGGAGGCATATAGAGGCGTTACACACGCACTCGCCGATAACAACTGTAAGGATTCAATCAAGCCAATTGTTATGGAAGGCGGAATACGTTGGAAATTTGCAGGACAAGACATATACTTGGCCTGTATGGAAAATGAAAACGGGAAGAGTGTAAAGGGGATAAAAATCTATGCGGGCAAGTTGCGGTTTGAAAGCGACAAGAGTGACAAATAAATGCCAGTAAAACACTCAAAGTCTTAATCGGCAAAACACTTATATCACCGTCGCCCATTCGGGCGGCGGTTTGTATGTTCGCGGTTTTATGTTGCCGTGTTTTTGTGACGCTCCACTCTGCTCGACCTCGTGCTTCTATCACCTCAGGGTGAAAATGACAGAATAATCCTGTCAATCCCGTATGGAAGACTGCGTCGAGTGCAATGTCATCTACGGCACCGGACAATACCAGATGGGACGACGTGAAGAACCGCCCGTCCACCATCAAAACGCACGGGCTGCCCACTGGGGCATGATAAAACCTATGACATGATAAAACCTATGAGACAAGTATCTTGTTGGCTTCTTTCTCAAGTTCTATGCAATTGTCAAGTCCTGTTTTGTCATTCAGATACTCCGATAGCTTCCGAGCTTCATTGATGTAATGCGCAATTCTCTTCTTTTGAGTCCTCTTGAATGCCAATAGCAATTCCGCCATGTTTTCATATGCTATTTCTTTTTCAAAAACATATTGTGATTGCGAAAAGTATCTAAAGCAACTATGCCATTCAGGATAGCATAGCTTGTATGCATCTTCCAGAGATAGCAGAGATGGATCGTTCTGCCATCTTCTGAAATTGATCTCTGCAATATTATTTCTACATTGATACACCCTATAGGTGTTTGACGTTTCCATAAAGCACCGCATTGCTTTGTTGTAAGCCAAGATTGCCGCATCGTATTTTTTTAAGCTCAACAATAAATGCCCCCAGTGTATATTCAGTTCACCAACTTTGTTTTGATCGTGTTTTTCATCGAATATGGTTTGAGCTTCATTTTTATCTTTTTCAAATGTCCGATTTGATGTCCCAGATGGAAGAATGTCGCAAATATCTTTCCTTGTTTGGACGTGTATGTTGTAATAAACTTCAAACAGCGATGAGATCATGTCTGCCCATTCCGTGTTTCTCCCTTCTTTTTGTAGCCCTTGTTGCAATATGGTTGCCGCCTCCTCATGGTGTCCGTTTCTAAGCAGCACTTTTGCGGCAAACAAACGTTTCTTGCCGTATGATAAATCTCCATAGTCAAGGTATCGGGTTGTGTCCAACTCTTTTTGTACAGTCGTCCTTGACACTGACAACTTAAAATGCTCCGACAAATACCATATCAAATTGTCGGTGTTGCACCGAATGTACTTGGACGAGATGCCAAAGCCTGCAAAGGGATTGGCCTCAGGAATTAGGAATTGCGAAATTGGGTCGTCAGGAGCATGTTGGATAAATATGATGTTTGTCGCGTTGTTTTTTATTTTTCTGAGGCAAGGGGTAATGTCCACTGCGTCCGAACAACTATACCCAAATACAAAGATTGTCTTTAGCCCCGCTTCGTTAAAAAAGAATTCCAAGGCTTTCCTGCGTTGTGCTTTTAATTTCTTTCGGGCAATGGCACTAATGACAGTCCTAATGGTATCCTTCTGTTTGCTCCCGCCATGAATTTTTATGTAATTCACCACTTGGGGCGATAAGTTCTGAAAATATTTTTCATGATAGACCACATTAATATTGTTTATGTTTGCATTTTCAATCAGCAAGTCGAAATTCGTTGTCATTAATTGTGTGACAAGTTTTCTTTCCACTAATTTTTTCGTTAACCTGTGAAACTGCGTAGGTTCCCCTTTGTCAAATATTCCTAGCATCTTCTCCAAAGGCGCATAAATGCTTAGCAATTCCAAAAATGCCTCAAACGGATAATTGAGCATTTTGATTTTTTCTTCTTGTTCCGGGGGAAAACCCAGTGATGTCACAATTTTATCTATAATAGTGGCTGCGCTGGGGATGCCTGAGTGTATTGACATCCCTGCACCAAAGAAAAAACCGACATTCCCCTGCGTTATCACATGGGCTAATTCTTCATACAACGCTGATGCCGATTTGTTGATTTTAAAACTGTTCATAGTGCTCCACATTGTCAGTTAGTCTGTTCCATGTTGTTTTATTCACAATGTTGGTTGTGGTGCGGCACTCGCCGCGCCGAAAGTGAAATGATGCGATTAATTTAGCAAAGGAGATGGGTGAGAATCAAGTGGGATTGGAATCGAAATTGGGATTTGTTGAAAATTTTCGTTTCCCTACGCTTCAAAGTGAAGTGGTGCACCTGCACACACGAATAAATCCACCGCGTTTTTGCCTAACACCACTTCCTTTCGGCGCGAGGCTTTTTCTGCGGGCTACATGCACGCTATTGTAGCTTTGCCGAACTCAAAACGCTCCTGTTTTGATGTGGGGGACGTAGGGGGTTTCGAGGGCGGCTATTTCTTCCGGCGAGAGCGCGATGTCGAGCGCTGAGACGGCCTCTTCGATGTGCCTTTCGCTCGTAGAGCCGACGATGGGGGCGGTGATTCCCGGCTTCGAGAGCATCCACGCGAGAGCCTCCTGCGCCATCGTCCGTCCATGCGCAGCGGCGATCTTTTCAAGGTTGTCCACTACCACCTTGTCGAGCGCGTCTGTCGCGCCCCAGACCATCGGCGAGACTTCGTCAACCGAGTTGCGCGCCGTCTTCGTGCCCCACGGATGCGCGCACCTGCCGCCCGCGAGCGGACTCCACGGCACGACGGCCATCTTGCGGTCGCGGCAGAGCGGAAGGATCTCCCGCTCCTCCTCGCGGTAGATGAGGTTGTACTGCGGCTGGAGCGAGACGAACTTCGTCCAGCCGTGCCTCTCGGCGATCTGCTGCATACGTTCGAGCTGCCACGCGAAGATGGTGGACGCTCCGATGTAGCGCGCCTTGCCGCTCTTGACGACGTCATGCAGCGCCTCCATGATCTCCTCCATCGGCGTGTTCGCGTCGAGGCGGTGGATCTGGTAGAGGTCCACGTAGTCCATGTCGAGGCGCTTGAGCGAATGGTCGATCTCCGCCAGGATGTTCTTGCGCGAGGAGCCGCCGCCGTTGGGCCTCCTCGGGCGCATGTCGAAATGCACCTTCGTGGCGACGACGATCTCGTCACGGTCGAGTCCGAAGTCGCGGACGAGCCGTCCCGTGATCTCCTCGCTCGACCCCATCTGATAGACGTTCGCCGTGTCGAAGTAGTTGATGCCGAGGTCGATGGCCTTCTTGAAGAGCGGCTTCGCGTCGTCGTAGTCCCGCGCCCACGGGAAGACTCCGTTCTTCTTGCCGGGCTTGCCGAAGCTCATCATGCCGAGGCAGATGCGTGAGACATCCATACCCGTGTTGCCGAATTTCACGTATTGCATGTTGCTATTCCTTTCTTGGAGATTCTGTTTTGCATGGGTTCCTTCTTTTCTCACGCGAAGTTTGCCAAGGCCGCAAAGTAACTTCTAAATTGGAACTTAGCGTACTTCGCGGACTTTGCGTGAGGCTTACTCCTTGCCCAGTTGCTTGAGCCACTTGGCGACGGCGCTCTTCACCGCTTCCGGCTCGTTCTGCGCGACGTGTCCGTAGAGCGAAAGCCCCGTAAGCTCAACCTTCGCCTTCGGATACGCCGCCGCGAGTTTGCGGGCCGTCGAGCCGAGCCCCGAGCCTTCGTGTGTGCAGAAGGGGAGTATGGTCTTCCCCTCGATCTTCGCCTTGTCGAGGAACGAATAGACGATCATCGGCGCATCGGCCCACCAGTTCGGGTAGCCGAGGTAGATGGTGTCGTACGCCGAGAGATCAGGCACCTCGCCGACGAACTCCGGGCGCGCCTTCGCCTGCATTTCCTTCTTTGCGACTTCGATGCACGGCGTGTACTTCTCGGGATAGGGGTTCTTCTCCTTGATCTCCCAGGTCTCCGCGCCCGTCTGCGCGGCGATCTCCTTCGCGACCTTCGCGGTGTTGCCCACCGTGATGACGCCAACCGAGTAGTTCTCGCCCGTGTGCGAGAAGTAGACGACGATGCTCTTGTTCATTTTCTTTGCTCCTTCCTCGGCGAAGCCGATGTTGTCGAGCGCCGCCGCACCCGCGGCAGCCCCTATGCATTTGGCAAATTCCCTTCTGGTCATTGTTGTTTTCCTTTCTTGTGGGGTATATTTTGTCTCACGCAAAGTTCGCAAAGTACGCAAAGTAGTTATTTCATATATTCTCCTTAGCGCACTTCGCGAACTTTGCGTGAGGCAGTATCGGCAACATACGGTGCGAGGAGGTTTGGCAGCTGGAGCTTGGCGAAGCGTCCGACCCACTTCCCGGGATCGAACTTCGCGTCGCTCATGCACCAGCACGTCGTCATGCCGTAGAGCTCGCTCATGAAAAGATGCACGAGCGTATCTACGGGAGTGTTCTTCTTCAGCAGACCTTCCTTCACCGCGTCGTTGAGGAAAGCCGTCAGGTGCCTGTGGTCGTATGCGTACTTGCCTCCGCACATGTCTCCCGGAGAGTCGGAAGGGTTGATCACCTCGCGCACCCACTGGCGGCACAGCTCCACGCCGCCACATGTCACGCCCTCCATGAAGCCCTTGAAGTAGAACGCCAGCTTCTCGACAATCGTCCCCTTGTGCTCGCGCGCCTTGCGGTCCACGTCGCTGAACCACTCCTTGCAGCATTCGAAGATGATTTCTTCCTTTCGCTTGAAATAGACGTAGAAGGTTCCCTTCGCCACGCCGCAGGCATGTGTGATGTCCTCGACGGATACGTTGGCGAATCCCTTTTCGTCAATGAGCGAACACGCCGTCGTGTATATCTTCCGGCGCGTCTCCTGCGCGATCTTCTGCCGCTTTGTCACTTGAAGAACTCCTATGAGGATTAACAACGACAGATATTATACCACTTCGCCGACCGCAGGTCAATGACCAACGGTCAGTATTTTTAACACAGCGCAGCGGAATTCTGCTGAATCCAGAGCGAAAGTCAATCCCTGAGCCTGTAGCCGGCGCCGCGGATCGTCTCGATGCGTGCGCCGGACGGGCCCAGCTTGCGCCTGATCTGCAGGATATGTTGGTCGAGCGTACGGCTTGCGGCGAAGTAGTCCTCTCCCCATACGGCGTCCAAAAGCGCATCGCGGGATAGGACTTGTCCCGGGTGCGCGGCGAAGGTCTTGAGAAGCCCAAGCTCTCTTACGGTCAGGGTCTGCTCAGGCTCCCCGGGGGCGCGCACAAGAAAACGACTCGCGTCTATGAGCGCGTCGCCAATGCGGAACGTGTTCTCGGCACTGGAAGGGTGCGCCGCGACGTCTGCCCTTCGAAGCGCCGCCGCGACGCGGGCGAGAAGTTCCCGCATCCTGAACGGCTTGGCAATGAAGTCGTCCGCGCCCAGTCCCAGCCCGATTACGCAGTCCGACTCCGAGGTCTTGGCTGTCAGGAACATAATCGGAATGCCTGGATCGATCCTCCGCACCTCTGCGCAGACGTCGTATCCGCTCTTCTCCGGCATCATGACATCCAAAAGGAGAAGATCGGGACTTCGCTCGCGGAACGCCGCAAGGACCTCCGCTCCGTCCTTGCACCCGCGCGTCTCGTAGCCTTCGCTTTCAAAAGTTGCCACAAGTCCGTTTCGCAGCGTTTCATCGTCTTCGGCGAAAAGTATGTATTTCATTTTCCCGTCTCTCCATTGCCGTTGTCCGCAAGTGCGAGCGTGAGTGTGAACACGCTTCCGCCACCCGGACGGTGCGCATATCTGATGTCGCCGCCCATGCCACGAGCGAGTGCTCTGGCGATTGAGAGACCGAGACCGCTGCCGTTTTCTCGCCGCGTGAGCGAATCGTCAATTCTGTAGAATCGCTCGAAGATGCGCTCCTCGCTTCCAAGTGGCACGCCCGGTCCGCGATCCATGTAGCGGATTTCGTTTCCCTCTACCTCGACCTCGATCTCGCCCTCGGAATACTTTACGGCGTTGGTGACGAGATTCACGCCGATCTGCCTGAGGGCGTCCTTGTCGGCCGAGACCAGTGCCCCCTCGCCCTTTACGGATATGTGCGCACGCCCGTTGGAGATAGACGCGACGCCTTGCACCTCCGCTGCGCCTGAGGCGAACGCCGCGAGGTCGAATGTCTCCAGCGAGTAACGGCGAGTGCCTTTTTCAAGCCGTCCGAAGTCGAGCAGTTCCGAAACCATGCGTCCTAGACGGTCGGACTCGGTCAGTATCGATTCAAGCGCGCCCTTGCGCTTGTCCTCATCGCGGATTCTGCCTTCGGCCAGGAGTTCCGCGTTCAGGCGTATTCCTGCTAGCGGAGTACGCAGCTCGTGCGAGACATTGTCGATGAAGTCGGTCTTCATACGCGACTCGCGTCTTTCGCGCCGGAGAGTCCTGACGAGCAGGACGCCTCCCGAGACGAGTGCCGCGACGAGCAGCAGGACTATGACGGCGCCGGACGCGGCGATCGCAACGGCGCGGTTCCGCATGGCGCTGCCGTCGACTCGCGCGACACTTAGCGTGCCGTTGCCCGCAGGCGG
>ERZ842401.3245-NODE-3245-length-20508-cov-5.677847_pt1 | contig 20508 bp, 23 predicted proteins | sample MGYA00521270_ERZ842401 | MGnify/ENA primary metagenome ERZ842401 (study PRJEB31892, sample SAMEA3878208) | bioreactor metagenome | biome: Moose rumen | place: Sweden | collected 2011-10 | study: EMG produced TPA metagenomics assembly of the PRJEB12797 data set... | reverse complement strand
GTCCAAATTGAACACCAGCTTCTAATAAATAATTCATTGATACAACAGTCATTTTTAAATCTCCTTTTCGTTTTAATCTTCTATTAGTTTCAAAAACTTATCACCCTAAGGCACTAGATAAATAAATTCACTAATATGTTTTTTATTTAGATAAAGCTTCAATAATTTCAGCTTTCTTCATACCAGTAACACTAATCTTTTTCTTAGCAGCAACTTCTTTTAATTCAGCTACTGTCATTTTAGAATAGTCAACCTTCTCTTCTTTCTTTTCTACCTTTTTAGTTTCTTTCTTTTCTTCTTTCTTAGCTGTTTCTTTCTTAGCTGCAGCTTTCTTTTCACCGATAGTTACTTCGTTACCAGCAACTTCAGTAGCAGGTTTAATCTTACCAGCTTTTCCGTCTTTAGCTACTTTAACTAATTCACTAAATGTTTTTGGATCATTAATAGCAATTTCTGATAACATCTTTCTATTAACTTCAACACCAGCTTTAGTTAAACCTTCAATAAATCTTGAATAAGAAATATCATTTAATCTACAAGCAGCATTAATTCTTGTAATCCATAATTTTCTGAAATCTCTTTTCTTTTGTCTTCTATCTCTAAAAGCATATTGTCCAGAATGCATTAATTGTTCTTTAGCTGTTTTATATAATCTATGCTTACTTCCAAAATAGCCTTTAGCTTCTTTTAATACTTTTTTATGACGAGCTTTTGTTACTGCTCCATTCTTTACTCTTGCCATGTACTTTCCTCCTCATCTTAGATTAAATAATATTCTTTAATCTATTTTGATCTGCCTTACTAAGGTTAGATCCCTTTCTACAACCTCTATTATAGCTTGCACTTTTTGAACCAGTATTGTGTCTACTTCCTGGTTTTCCAATTTTAATATCATTTTTACGTTTCTTGAATACTTTTGCAGTACCCTTATGTGTTTTAATTTTTGGCATTTTATTTCCTCCTACTTCTTTATTTTTTTGGTATTAATAACATAGTCATAGTTCTACCATCTAACTTAGGATTTTGTCCTACATCTGCATATTCTTTTACTCGGTCAGCGAAGCGTTCTAACACTTCTTTACCTAATTCAGTGTGAGCCATTTGACGTCCTTTGAAACGTACTGTAAGTTTAACTCTATCTCCTTTTTGAAGATACTTAGTAGCGTTTCTAAGCTTAATTTCAAAGTCTCCAACATCAATAACAGGTGACAAACGATACTCCTTAAGTTCACTCATGTTTGCTTTTTGTCTTTTTAAAGCTTCCTTTTGTTTCTTTTGTTTTTCATAACGGAATTTATTATAATCCATTACTTTACATACTGGTGGATTAGCGTTTGGACTAATTAAAACTAAATCCAAAGCAGCATAAGATGCTAATGTACGAGCATCCTCTATTTTCTTAACTCCCACCTGTTCTCCATTAGGTCCTATTACTAAAACCTCCGGCACTTTAATCTGATCGTTAATCAACATGTTATTATTATCCTTTGCGATATTTAACACCTCCATAATATAAGAAAAGCAGATATAAAACTTATATCCACTTTAAAACCACAATAAAATAATATTTTATTTATTATCGGCTTTTGACCTATCGCTATTCGCAGATCAGGTGGATATAAATCACTTTCCTCTTTTTCTTGACTAGTAATATTTTATGCAAAAATCACTTATTTGTCAACACTTTTATTTACTTTTTCTACTTTTTTTAGGTTTATCTTGTTCAAATCCAGTAAGTGATAAAAAGTATTGATAAATATCATCTCTCTTAACAACTTGCTTATTTTCAATTAATTTGTTTCTAAACTTAATAAATCTTCTAAAGAAAATATCAACATAAACATATTCATCATTAATATTAGCTTTAATTGGACTATCACTACTTGGATTAAAATCAACTTCACGTCTTTTTGTATCTTCTTTAAAAGTTGCGATATGACAATAATCATCACTAATTGAATTTAAATACTCTTCCATAGTTTTACCATTATGTTTAGTTATCTCTACCAATGTTTTTTCAACATTTTCCTTATCACATACTATTGTAGAAAGATATTTATTAGATTCTCCACCATCTTTTAATGTAACTTGTGCATAAATAATTTCTTGTTCTTTTCCTGTTACATATTCACATAAATCTTTCGCAACAGTAATAACATCAATATAAGGAATCTTACTATTAATTTCCATACTATCCCTCCAAGTAGGACATATCATAACATAAAAAAGTAAAAACGACAAGGTTTTTACTTTTAATAATCATAATCATCCAAATCAATACCTGTTTTATAATCATCATCCCAAGAAGATACATAATACTCTTCATTTGTATCAGTATTATAAATATTTATTTGATAATTGGCATTAAGATCATTGGAATATAAGTATTCAATAAACTCATATAATAGTTTTTTATCCTTATTAGAATATTCTATATAAACAATATCATCATTTTCTTCTCTAGATTTCATCTGATAACTCAAATTACTTTGATGTTGCTTATTAAATAGATCTAAATAGTATGGTACATAATAGTTTCCATAATCATAGCAAACATTAGCTGATGGAATAGGAATACCACCACTACCATACGCTGCATAAAAAATAATATTTGTATTATCATTTAATTTAACTTTATATGTATAATTATACCTATTAAAGCAATAATAAAACTTCTTATTTGTGACACCTACTATTTCATATTGATCACCAAAATCTTTATCTAATTCTTGTTTAACTAAATAATAATTACGTACTAAACGATACCCTCGATAAGAGAATATTATAAACAAAACTAATATTATTAAACTAACAATTTCAGCTATTGCTTTCCCTTTTTTATCAACAATAAAATAAAGACATGCCCCAATAGAACCAAATGCAACAAGAAGCAATAATCCATAATAAATAATTGAAAAGTCAGGCATAAATGCTACTAGTATAGTAAGTATTGGTAATACTATTGATATTATTAATAAAATCATTATTATTTCTCCTTACATATATTTATAAAATAATCAATTATCTTTTTAGAATTATCATCAAAGTCATAACTAATTTCAGGATGCCATTGAATACCAAGATTAAACTTCTTATTTTTTAATTCAACACCCTCTGGTAAACCATCTTCACTAATAGCATTAACAGTATATTCATTATTAACATCAACATGATAATTATGAAAACTATTAACCATTATTTCATCCTTTTCAAGTATCTTATATAAATAAGAATCTTTCTTGACCGTAATCTTATGAGTCAATAGATCATCTGATTCTTGATAATGATTTTCTTCTTCAATTCTTGTTGGTTTAAAATCTCTGTCATAATAACAAAGTAATTGCATACCTAAGCATATTCCTAGAGTTGGTATATCTCTTTCAATACATCTTTTTACTAGGTATTGATCATATGGAGTTATTTTATTTCCGCCAGGGAAGATTATTCCATCTACCATATCTAAATACTTTTCTATATCTTCTTTTTCTTTATCGGTTAATTCAGGATATTCATTATAATGGGTATCCATATAATCTAAGTCTTGTACTTGTACTATTGGTACTACAAAACCACCGGCCTTTTGAACACAGCGTCTTATTTTCTCTCCTAGAAATAAGATACATCTACCATCAGATAATCTATTATATCTTAAAGGAATACCAATCTTAGGCATATACTTCACCTCTATAACTATTATACCATAAGTTATTAAAAAAATAATTATCTAGACATTACCGACCAATACTAATTCTAAAAGCTGGGGCCACACCAACCGTTGTATCAGTCGCGTACTGATTATTGGAGTTACCACTAGTTAAGACAGTTCTAAAGTAATTTTCCGAATTAGAAGCCGCCGTACGAGTCCAATATGCAGTAGCTGTCCCATTATACTTTTTTATTTTATAACTACTGGAAGTATTTTCTTTATAATAATCTAGTGTAGCAGTTGCAGAATTAGCTGTATCATTATTATAAGATATTCCTAATTCTTTAAGTGATAAAAGAAACATTTCGTCTTCTGTTACATAGTTTTCAGAAGAGCCCGATCCATGTCCCGAAACAACAGTAGTCTTAATTACATATGGCTTTAAAGCACTTGGTAGAGCATCATAGATAGTATCAAGATAAGTGTACAGTTCGGTTGCGGGCCAACCACCCGTATTTTTGGTACTACTTGATAATTTCCTTTTAACAATAATATCTTCAAATTCTAACACGTAGCCACATGCTGTTTGAGACTGTAATTCACAATTATCTAGTGATGTATTAACAACTCTAACAGTATGTTTACCAAATGAACCTAAATCAATCTCCTTAGTAGCTCCTACCATAGCAACACTAGAATTAGCTTTAATACTCTCCCAACTCATATTACTAAAGTTAGGAAACTCTATTTAGTTACCCTTGCCTTGAATATAGTTTAAAGACACACTACAATTTAAAGTTACATCTTCCGTTGGATATAAAGAAGTATCCGAATTGGCTTTATACATAAATTCTACCATTAAAGTCACCGTTTCCCCAGCATTTAAGGCATCTCCTTCTTTTATTTCAACTCCGTCTGATGCAACATAATCCTTATAAGCAACATTGTATAAAAGATATTTTTGCTGATCACTAGTTAACTGAGGAGAAATATTAATACTATCTATTTTGGCATCCATTGTGCCATTATTTACTACATCTACAGTGAATGTATAAGCGTCTTCCGGATTTTCTAGAGTAGCCGCAAACTCAATTGTAGTATCATTAGTAATACTTGCTGGAGTAGTCGCTGTTACACTATTATCCACAACATTCAAATTTTCAAAATGAATATCAAATTTAGCGTTCTTTACTTGAGCAGTTCCATTGATATTTAAATCACTCTTTATATAAGAATAACCTACTCCTAGAGATAACATAACGACAAAAAGAAGTATGTACATTATACTCATTTTTTTCTTAAACTTAATTCTTTTATCAAATCTTAATCTTCTCTTAAATGCCATATCCTATACTCCTAATATTAGTATACTACTTGTTCATAAAATATTCAATTAAAAAAGAGGTTTTACCTCTTTAAATTACTTCTAAATCTTCTTTTACTTTTTCTTTCTTCTCTTCAGGTACTGAATCTATCACAGCTGGTTCTTCTAGATGTTGTTCTTCAACTACTGGTGCTTCATCAGGTACTTTTACTTCCTCTGGTTGTGGAACTTCTGGTACTTCTGAATCTATTACTTGGAATTTAGGTTCATCTGCTTCAGTTACTGGTGGCATAATAGTAGTTAAATCTACTTTTTCATCTCCTTCAGTTTTCTTACGTATTGGAGACACTTTATAACTTTTACGATTAGAAAGTTTAACTACTGTTGTTTTATCTATACCTTTTAACATTTCTGAATCCATGTCATCTCTATCTCTTTCTTTTATTTTTAATTCTTTTAATTCTATTTCTACAGGAGAGATAACATCATCATTTAATTTTTCAATATAGACATATGCTTCTTTTTCATCTAATAAAAGGAATGAACAAGATTCAGTTTGTTTTAAATAACAAATTGGTTTTCTTAACTCTAATTGAGCATCTACCAAATCTTCCATCTTCTCAACATTTACAACATTTCTTCCTTCTAATGAAGGTATTTTATTACTTTGTACTAAAATAGAATCATATGTATTTAAAATATTTCTTACTTTAGCTTCATAAACCTTTGTAGGATTATTACTAGTAAAAACAGAACTTATTCCTAGTATTAATAAAACAACTGCTCCTGTAAAGCATAATACTGAATATCCAGCATAATCAGTTCCATTTAATACAAAACCAATAATTGCTAAGACTAAAGCAACTCCTATAAATATTAACCCTTTAAAATATTTTTTCATTGTATTCACTCCTAACCATAAAATAATTCAGTCAACCATACTGTAGGATATGCGATTAAAGGAATTCTAATTCGAACTATACCCTTAATTTGTTTACGAGTAACAGTTCCTGAATCTACAGTTTTATTCTGATCACCCTTTGTTAAATACACAGTTTTTCCATTTTGTGTATTAACTTCATTTATCCTATGAATTATTAAGCGCTTATCTCTTTGATAGGCAACTATATCCCCTTTTTTAATTGTATCTTTCTTCTTTAATTTTTCGATTATTACAGCATCACCCTTATTTATTTTAGGACTCATTGATTCTGATCCAACACCAATCATAAAATGTGGGAAGAATCCCGATATTAAACAAGCTAAAACAAGAATTATAACTGCGACTGGAATATCGAAAAGTGTAAAATTACTCTTAGTAAATATATGTTCAACTTTTTGATTTCTCTCATCAATTAGAGTAAATGAATTTATATAAATAACTAAAGGTAATGTTATTAAAAATAAAGATTGTAAATACTCACCATAATTAGGTACAATTGGCACTATAAATGTATATATATCCATTACTAATCGATATAATAATGGAACTCTATATCCTACATGATAGCACAAATAACTCATTACAAAATTCTTAATAATTACTGGGATAATAACAGTAGCACTTAATCTAAATAATGCTTCATAATCAGTCCAAGGAATAGCTTTTACTGATATAGCTATTTCAAAAACAGTAATTATTAATGTATATAAAACAATTATTAGTTTATTATCTTTATTAGCCCATATAACAACATATCTAAACATTTCAATTAAGGTTATTATTAAGATTGGCGCAAAAATATTATTCAACAAATTAGCAGTTGACATTGAATAAGCATTTTTCAAGAATCCTGTAAATAATCCTAATCCATACATGAGTACAAATGCAATCATTAAGTATATTAATACTACTTGAATTACATTTTGACTCATATAAGTGTTTTTACTTTTTCTATAACCCAAGAAAAAAATAGAAACACTTAGAAGTATTACTAGAAAAGATACATTTATCATTTCTGAAACTTGCATATAATTATTAAATATAAATAATTTATAAACAATTACATAGGCAGTAAGTAAAAATAATAAAATGATATTTTTAAATCTTCTTTTTATCATAATTTTTACCCCTATTTATCTTCCTTTGTAATTAAATACGCCTACTATTAATTAATAATAGACATACATAATTACAAAGAAACTACTATAAAAGTAGTTACTTTGTATTATATTTCAATTAAGCTTGTACCCAGTTCATACTAGCTGTTAAAGTCATAGATTGAGCACTTGTAGGTAATTGACTAGCACTAATACTTGAATCAAATTCTACACGAACTTTATATTTTCTTGAAGCTCCTGCGGCAATTGTTGTTCCAGCAGTTACTGCTGTACCGTCAGAGTTAGTAAAAGTATAATTAGTATAAACATCTTGAGCAGTACTTACACCATTAACAGTTGGAGCAGCATTTAATTTAGCATCTACACTACCACCATTTTTTACATCTACAGTAAATTCATAGAAATCTCCTGGTTGAGCAAGATTTACTGTATAAGTAAGTGATGTTTTCTTATCAGCTGCTGCAGCTACTGGAACAACTGTAGCAGTTACGCTTCCTGTTGTTACTTGAACATTTTCAAAATGAACATCCCAAGTAGCATTACTGATTGTAGAAGTACCTGTAATAGTTAATGTTTGTGATAAAACCGCATATCCAATACTAATTCCTAATACTAATAGTAATAATACTAATACACTCAATACTTTCTTTTTCTTCCTCTTATCTTTCATTTAACTTCCTCCTATTTTACAATTAAATTGTACTATAGAAAAAACTAAAGTTCAATACTTAAAAGTACTTTTTCTTAAAATTTACATACAAATTTTCAAAAAAAAAAAAAAGAATTAAAATTTAATTCTTTCTTTTATGTAATTCACCACTTCACTCAATGGTAAAGTAATTTGTTCCATACTATCTCTATCCCTAATTGTAACTGTATCATTATTGATAGTTTCATCATCAATAGTTATACACCATGGAGTACCAATAGCATCACTTCTTCGATATCTTTTACCAATTGATCCAGCTTCATCATAAGTAGTCATAAAATGCTTAGAAAGTTCTTCATATACTTCAGTTGCTTTTTCACTATGATATTTCTTAGCAAGAGGTAAAACACATACTTTATATGGAGCTAAGTATGGTATAAATTTCATTACTTCTCTAGTCTCTCCATTTTCTAATGTTTCTTCACAATAACTATTATCTAAAATAGCTAGAACTGTTCTATCACAACCATATGTAGATTCTATTATATAAGGAATATATTTCTCATTAGTCTCAGGATCTAAATATTCTTGAGATACAGTTGAGTATTCTTGATGACGAGATAAGTCAAAGTCTGTTCTATTATGAGTACCATTTACTTCTCCCCATCCAAAACAAAATTTATATTCAATATCACAAGCTTCTTTAGCATAATGAGCTAATTTCTCATGATCATGATATCTTAACTTATCTTCAGCAATACCTAAATCCATAAAATATTTTTTACCATATTCTTTAAAATATTTATATAAATCTGAATCAGTTCCTTCTTTACAGAAAGTTTGATATTCCATTTGTTCAAATTCAATTGTTCTAAAAGTAAAGTTTCCTGGAGTAATTTCATTTCTAAAAGCTTTTCCAATTTGGCCAATACTAAATGGTAATTTACTGCGTGTAGTTCGTTGAACATTTAAGAAGTTAACATATTCTCCTTGAGCATTTTCTGGTCTTAAATATACTTTATTCTTACCATCTTCAGTAACACCTCTATGTGTTTCAAACATTAGATTGAATTGTCTAATATCTGTAAAATCACTTTTTCCACATTTAGGACATGGTACTTTATTCTTACGTATATATTCCATCATCTCTTCTTGAGTCATTCCATCTGCATGAGCATTTTCGTCATAATCATCAATTAAATTATCTGCTCTATGACGCATCTTACAATTTTTACAATCAACAAGAGGATCAGAGAAACTTCCTACGTGACCACTTGCTTCCCAAACTCTAGGATGCATAAGAATAGCTGCATCTACTTCATAAGCATTAGGACGTTCTTGAATAAATCTCTTTCTCCAAGAATCTTTAATATTATTTTTAAGTCTACTACCTAATGGTCCATAATCCCAAGTATTCGCAAGTCCACCATAAATCTCACTTCCTTGGAATATAAATCCATATTGTTTACAATAATTAACTAATTTCTCCATTGTTAAATCTTTCATAAATACCTCCTAAAAAATAAAAACTCCTAGAATATTGTAAGGACGAGTATTACCCGCGGTTCCACCTTACTTATTCTAGAAGAATCAGCTTTAATGTATACTGCTGTTAGGCTTTCCACACCCGTCATCGCACTTATGCAATAACTATAACTTTTTTTATAATTATTGTCAAGGATATAAAAAAAGAAATTTCTACGCTGAAATTTCTGATATTACTTTAGAAGTATTACTTTTCTTATTTCTTTTTTCTAACATATTCTCAATACTTGTTAAAGCTTTAGAAAAAGAATAAATCACATAGATATCTCCTAATAAGAAAGCATATCTTACTGGTTCTTCTATTAACCTAAAAGCTATTGTAAAAATTATTAATGTTATTAGTAATACTATTAATTCTACTATATCTAAAGTAATAAGAACCTTCTTTTGTTTTTTATTTAACATTTAATTACCCCCTCTTATAATATTTGTTCATAATCAAGTGAAAAACTAGTATCAAATTGATAATTCTCAACTTCTATTTGATTTTTATATAAAACACGATATTTTATTTGCCTTTTTTCACCTTTTTTTAAAATATCTCCTTCATGTATTTCTTTTCCATCTATATAGGTTAATTCATAATTAATATATGCATCATTATCGTGATAAGAACAATTAGTTATTTCAACATCTACACTAGAATCATTAACTACATCAAATGTTATTTCATAATAATCCCCTACTTGTTGTAAGTTAGCTGTATAATCAATACTTAGTCCTTTAGAACTATTAAAGTTAACATTATCTGTGTATTTAAAATTATCATAATAAATTCCTTTTCTATTTGAAGTATTAATTTCTGCTAAATTAACTTTTAATGCGCCAAATATTAAAGGTATAATTAATAAACCTCTTAAATATTTCATACCGAACCCCCACATTTAGAATTACATTACGTAGTATTTCCAAATGTGCGCATATTATAACATACTTTTATGATAAAGTCAATTTATATAAGCTATTTTAATATTTATATTTATTAATATTTTAGTTATAATATTCATAACTTGGAGGTGTCTATGAGTTTAGTAAAGAAAAGAAATAATTATTTATCATGGGATGAATATTTTATGGGAATTGCTAAGTTAACTGCTGGTAGAAGTAAAGATCCTAGTACTCAAGTAGGTGCTTGTATTGTTAGTTCTGATAATCGTGTATTATCTTGTGGTTACAATGGAGCTCCTAATAGTTTTGAAGATGATAATTTTCCATGGGCTCGTGAAGGTAAACCATTAGAAACAAAGTATATGTATGTTTGTCATGCTGAAGCTAATGCTATTGATAATTTTAGAGGTTATAAAAAAGAATTTGAAGGTGCTAGAATTTATGTTGACTTATTTCCTTGCAATGAATGTGCTAAAAGAATTATTCAAAGTGGAATTAAGGAAGTAATCTATCTATCAGATAAATATAAAGATAGTGATTCAACTATTGCTTCTAAAAAGATGTTTGATACTTGTGGAGTAACTTATCGAGAATTAAAAACCACTAAAGAATTTAATTTATCACTTAAGGCTGATGTTACAATTAAAGAAATAAAAAATTAGTGAATTGTTATTCACTAATTTTTTCTACTTCAGGATATTCTTTTCCTTTTAAGTCTATTAAGGCTTTTTTTATGACTAAATTTTCTTGTAATTTACCAGAGTTTTGATCAATTACTCTTTCATTATCTTCAATAGTTTCTAATATTTTAAATCCATCTATTACTTTACCAAAAGCAGCATAGCTTCCATCTAAAGTATTAGCGGCATCTAAACAAATAAAGAATTGACTTCCAGCTGAATCATTATCTTGACTTCGAGCCATAGAAATTACCCATTTATCATGCTTTAAACCATTTTCAAATCCATTATTAGTAAATTCTCCTTTAATAGTATAACCAGGTCCTCCAGAACCAGTACCATCTGGATCTCCACCTTGTAAGACAAATCCTGGTACTAGACGATGAAATGAATTATTATCATAAAATCCACTTTTTACTAGAGAAATAAAATTATTAACAGTATTTGGAGCAATATCAGGATATAATTCCATAACTATAGAACCATACTTTTCAATATTCATAGCTACTACTGGATTAGTAGTTTCATATTTTAAACTAGTTTCATTTCCTTCAACATTATAGTCAATTCCTAATAAATCCACTTTTATCTTCTCCACCTTTTTTTCTTTAGTAGGAATTACAGTAGCTACTATTAGTAAAGCAACTACAAGGATAATTCCTAATATCATTAATGTCTTATTTTTCATGTTTACATCCTCTCTAAAATATCTCTAGCAGCAACTAATCCTGTAGCTGCTGCAGTAACAATATTACCAGCTTTACCAGCACCATCCCCAACAAAGTAAATATTATCATCTTTTAATTTAAATTTATTATCAGTTTCTATCTCATTAGAGAAAAACTTAATTTCTGGTCCATATAACAAAGTATCATCATTATTAACACCTGGTATTATTTTATCTAACGTTTCAAGTCCCTCTAATATATTAGTTATAATTCTGTGAGGCATAACTAAAGCCAAGTCTCCTGCTACACAATCTTTAAGAGTTGGTTCAATAAAACCTTTATTAATACGATGCCATTCACTACGTCTTCCATTTCTTAAATCTTTAAGAGATTGAATAATTGGTTTTCCATCTCCTAAAACATTAGCAATTCTCGCAATGCTTTCTCCATAAAGTCTCGTATTAGTAACCGGTTGAGTCAAATTAACTTTTGAAATAAATGCAAAATTAGTATTATTACTTTTAACTTCTTTTAAGGCATGTCCATTTACACAGATATAACCATAGTAATTTTCTTTAGCTACAAAGCCGCCTGGATTAGTACAGAATGTTCTAATCTCATCACCATAAGTTTTAGTCTTAATAAAAATAGTTGGATCATAAATAACATTAGTTATCTCTTCCATAATATCTTTTCTTACTTCCACTCTAACACCTATTTCAATACTTTGAGAAAGATATGGTATTTCATGTTTATCAGCATATTCTTGAATCCATTTAGCTCCTGTTCTTCCTGGAGCCACAATTACTTTACTAGCAGTTAATTTTTCGGATTTCTTTCCTTTAGTATAATGAATCACATGGTCGTCTTTTCTCGTCTCAATGTCACCAACATCACATCTATCTAATAAGGTTACACCTTTATCTTCTAGGAAATCACAGATTCCTTGAATATAACCAGGTAAGTGATCACTACCTAAATGTTTTTGTTTAATAACTAATAATTTAGCTCCAGCAATAGCTACTTTCTTTCTAATTTGTTCTGCTTCTTCCATATTAGATGGATAAACTTCCGCATCCATTCCGAACTTTGTAAAAATCATTTCAGTTTCATCAATTAATTGGTAAGCTTCTGATTCTAACATATATTTTGTTAAATCAGATTTGCCCAATTTAGGTATAAAATTTAATTTTCCATCAGAGAAAGTACCTGCTCCTCCATAACCAGACAAAATAGCACATGGGTTACAATTTTGACATGGTATTTTCTTTTGATTCATCGGACAAACACGATTTTTTACATTAGAACCTCTATCTATTAAAACAATCTTTAAATCTTTCTTTTTAGTAATAAGCTCATAAGCCGCAAATAAACCTGCTGGTCCTGCTCCTATTATCGCAACATCATATTTCATTTTAATCACCATTTATATTTTATCATAATTGTCACTTGTAGATAAAGTTTTTTACACAGTTTTCTTACAATCTCTAAAAAATATGATAAACTATAGTTGGTGATAGTATGACACGTGAAGAATTAAATAAAGATATTCATACTAAAGTATCTCATGAAAGTAATAAAGAGAATACTAAAAGAATCGTTAAACTAGTACTAAAACTACTAGTAATTTTTGCTGTTCTAGGAACTATCTTTTTTACATATACAACATATATTTCTACTGCTAAAGTAATAGTTAGAGAATACCGTGTAAAAAATGAAAAAATACCAGTTAACTTCAATGGTCTAAAAATTATTCAATTAAGTGACTTACACTATGGAAGTACTATTCTTAATGAAGAATTAGTAAAAATAGTTAAACAAGTAAATGAAAGAAAACCCGATTTAGTAGTATTTACTGGAGACTTAGTTAATCCTGGATATAATTTAACTTCTAAAGAACAAGAAAAAGTAATTAAAAATTTACAAACTATTAAAGCTACTACTGGTAAATATGCTATTTTAGGTGATGAAGATAACGAAAAGATAGCTACTATTTTTAATCAAAGTGATTTTACTATTTTAAGAGATGAATATGATTTAATTTATAATTCTAAAGATAATCCTATAATGCTTATAGGTATTAATTCACAACAGAAAGAGCCTGACATTGATAAAGCCTATAGTTATTTTAAAGAACCAACTCATCTTAGTAATATTTATACTATAGCTTTAATACATGAACCTGATATTACTGATGATATTAGTTATCAATCTGATTTAATATTAGCTGGCCATTCTCATAATGGAAATATTAGAATACCTTTTGTTAAAAAAGCTTTCTTCAAAGTGTCTGGAGCTAAAAAGTATGATCAAGATTATTACCATGTCAATAATTCAGATTTATATATATCTAGTGGTTTAGGTACTAAGAGTGGCATTAGATTATTTTGTAGACCATCAATTAATTTCTTTAGATTATCTAATAAATAGTTTTTTAAATTTAGAGAAGATAGAAATATCTTCTTTTTTATTTGCCTTTTTATAAATATTTAGTTTACCTATTTCTTTATTATCTAATTTAATAATTACTTCTCCAACTTTATGATTCTTTTTTTCATTAGATATTTTTACTAAAGTAGTGATACTTTCTTGTTCATCTTTTCTTAAAGGATAATAAAAAGAATTCTTTATATATAATTTATCTTTTGTAAGACTAGTATTTTTTAGAAAACTATTTTTATCAACAATTAGAAATTTTTTATATTTGTTAAAATATTTTTCATATAAGTATTTATGATTATTATAAATATCATTATCATCTAAAGTTACTATGGTATAAGTTAAATCATCTTTGGAAGCAACTGAGACTAATGATTTTCCTGCTTTAGGAGTATAACCATTCTTACCACCTATAGTGTATTTATATTCGTTAAGTAAAGATACTCGATTATACCAAACATAACTTTTTAATGATGACTTAGTAGTATACTTTTTAGTTGAAATAATCTTACGGTAAACTTTATTTTGATAAGCATATTTAGAAAGTAAAGCCATATCATAAGCTGTTGAATAGTTATATGTTTTATCATCTAAACCATGAGGATTACTAAAGGTAGTATCTTTCATTCCTAATTCTTTAGCTTTTTTATTCATTGCCTCAACAAACTGTTTCTCATTTCCAAAAGTATTAACAGCTAGTGTTTCAGCTGCATCATTACCACTTCTTAACATTAAACCATATAATAAATCTATTACTTTTAATTTTTCCCCTACCTCAGTATATATATTAGTACCATACATATCTAATACTTCTTTTCCTACAGTTATTTCTTTATCTAAATCTAAATTTTCTAAAACAATTATTGCAGTCATAATCTTAGTAGTAGAAGCTATTAAATTTTTACTATGCATATTTTTAGAATAAACTATTCTTCCACTATCCATATCCATAATAACTGTTGAATGGCCACTATCAGCATAAATATTAATTGGTAATAACAATAGTAATAATACAAGTGTTTTTTTCAAAATATCACCTATTTAATAATATGATAAAAGAAAAAAAAGAGAACTTATAGTTCTCAAACATAAAACTTAATTATAAAGTAAACAAGTATCACAATTAATATAACAGCTGTGACAATAGCTACAAATAAAACATTATTAATAAAACCATATTTATCATCTTTTGTTAAAACTTTTGGTTTTTCTTTTTCTTCTATCTTACCTTCGGTATATTCAAGATTTTCAGTTTCTTCTTCAAGCATTGACTCCATTTCATTAGAATTTGTCTCTTCTTTTACTTCTTCAGATTTTTCATACTCACCATCAGAATAATTAGCATCATCAGGAGTAGCTATTATAACTTCTTGTTTTTCATTAATAACAGCTTCATGAATTTTATTATCTTCATCAATATAAATAAGATTTTCTAAATTAATACCCTTAATTCTTAACTTTTCGTAATTTTGTAATAAATATCTTAGTTTTGCAGCATCTTCTTTCGTAACATTAGCAGAGCCATCAATTCGTGCTAGTATTTCTTCTTTAGTTAACATTTGTAATTCTATATTTTCTTCATTACTTTTGTCTCTTAAGATATCATTACTATTAGTTTCTGCATCTTCAGTTTGATATTTTTCATTTTGTTCTTGAATTTCTTTTAAATAAGTAACAAGTGATTTACCTTTTTTATTATTTTCTAAAATAACTTGTTTTCCCCTTTTTATGTCATAGAAAGAAAATATTTCATTTCCATTACTTAAAAATTTATGTTCAATTTTGTCGGCATCTACACCATATGTTTTTGATATCTCTTCTTCTTCATTCTTTGTTGGTTCATCCTTTTCTTCTTTTTTAGAAAAGTATTCATTTACTGCTTTCACTCTTTCACTATCTGGTAAAGAATGAATTTTCTTCAAAAGAGCCATTAATTCAGGATTATTTTCTACTAATTTACGAACATCAGCTATTACTTTAGTTTCTACAGTATTAGAATAAATACTTAATTCTTCTTTTGATAGTTTTTCAAATCTATGTAACATTTCAACATATTTAATGAATATATCTCTTTCCATACTATCACCTATTATGATTTTATCAAATTACTTAAAAAAATACTAGTTTTTTAGCTTTCTTTTATTTGATTTAATAAAAACTATATGTTAAAATGTTCTATATTGGAAAAAAGAGAGGAGATTTTTTATGGCAAATGATAAATTTGTTCAAAAAGTAACATCGCGAGATGAAAATTTTGCTCAATGGTATACTGATGTTGTCAGAGAAGCAAAATTATGTGACTATTCTAGTGTAAAAGGATGTTTGAACTATTTGCCGAATGGTTATGCCATATGGGAAAACATTCGTAATCTTTTAGATAAAAGATTTAAAGACACTGGTGTGGAGAATGTTTACCTACCGGTACTTATACCAGAAAGTCTTCTAAAAAAAGAAGCTAGACATATTGAAGGATTTGCTCCTGAAGTTGCTTGGGTAACTGAAGGTGGTAATCAAAAATTAGAAGAAAGAATGTGTATTAGACCTACTTCTGAAACATTATTCTATGATTTATGGCATAGAATGGTTAAATCATATAGAGATTTACCATTTGTATGGAATCAATGGAATACAGTTCTTAGATGGGAAAAAACAACTAGACCATTCTTAAGAAGTCGTGAATTCTTATGGCAAGAAGGTCATACTGTTCATGCTACTTACGAAGAAGCTGAAGAAAGAACTTTAATGATGTATCAAGTATATAAAGATTGTTTAGCTGAAGATTTAGCAATCCCAACATTTGGTGGAAAGAAAACTGATAGTGAAAGATTTGCTGGAGCTGAAGATACTTATACATTGGAAGCTATGATGCATGATGGTAAGAGTTTACAATCTGCTACTTCACATTTCTTTGGATCAGGATTCCCTGATACATTTGATATTAAGTATTTAGATAAAGAAAATAAATTACATAGTTGTTATACAACTAGTTGGGGATTCTCAACTAGAACTATTGGAGCTTTAATTATGGTTCATGGTGATGATTCTGGATTAGTATTACCTCCAAGAATTGCCCCTACTCAAGCTATGATTATCCCAATTGCTCAACATAAAGAAGGAGTTCTAGAAGAAGCTGATAAGTTATTAAAAGAATTAAAGAAAGCTGGAATTAGAGCTAAATTAGATGATTCTGAAAAGAGTCCAGGATTCAAATTCGCTGAACAAGAAATGTTAGGTATCCCTACTCGTATTGAGATAGGTCCAAAAGACATTGAAAAAGGTGAAGTTGTAGTTGTTAGAAGAAATGATCGTAAGAAGATTACAGTTAAAATTAAAGATCTTGCTAAGAAGATGCCTAAGATCTTAGAAGATGTTCAAAATGATATGTTAAAGACAGCTACTGAGTTCTTAAATAGTCATATCTATGAAGCAACTACTATGGATGAAATGATAGACTTAGCTAATAATAAGATTGGATTCATTAAAGCTATGTGGTGTGGAAGTGAAGACTGTGAAGATGAAATCAAATATAGAACTGGTGGATGTGGTTCACGTTGTATCCCTAAAGAACAAAAACATTTAAGTGATAAGTGTATCTTCTGTGGTAAAGAAGCTAAACACATGGTTATCTGGGGAAAATCATATTAGAAAAACAAAGAAGGATTTAATCCTTCTTTTTATTTATGTAATCGCTTAATTCTTTAGGCATATACCTAGGTCCTCTAACTGCATTTACTCCAAACTCTTTTAGTTTAGAAAATGGATATTTATCATTTTTATAACTTTCCAATAATTTTATTTTTGTAATATATTTCATTTTAACATTAGCATCTTGATAGCTATAAGGTATATTAACATCTTCTACTATACATTTATATTTAATAGCTGAGATTGGAGAAGCCATATATAAATAAATTATATCCCCTACTTTTAAATTACTGCTTTGTTTCCAAGAAATCGTTTTATTTCTCTTAAAAGCAGCATCAACATCATAATACTTTGGATTAGCTGGAATTATCCATTCATTAGGACTTCTATTTCCTTTTTCAGTATAAGAATAACTTTCTTCTATTAATTCCATTATTTTCTCATCAGATACAGTATCATCTAAAGAAATTGTAATCCAATACTTTTTATTCATATGATAGGCAGGATAAAAACCTTTTATATTTAGTAAATCTAATATTTCTTTGGGATTTAATTTAATATTTATTACATCGATCAGTCCTGATCCATCATTAATCTTTTCTTTATCAATATTCATCACAAGAGCATACCATTTTTTAGTACTCTTATTCTTAAAAGTACCAAAATCAGGATAATTATCCCAATCATATGAAGGGGTATCACCATACTTTTTTATTATTAAATTAGCTATTCTATTAGCTTGATTACTAATAAAACATTTACTATCAAAACATTTATCTTTTACATCTAATAGTTTTTTTTCAACATTATTTCTAATAGTACCAGCAAATTCTCCATTACTATTAGTACGATAATTAGTGTATTCCTCATTAGAATCTAAATCATATACTTTACATTTTATAGTATCATTAATAGTAATACTTATTTTAAAATTATCAATAAGTGTTTGTTCATAAAAATATGAATTGTCTTTTTTTATAAAACCATATTCTTCTAATTTCTTATAATTAGGAATACTCTTTCTAAAAATCTCATCTTCAAGCATATACACACCTCATACATATTATATCATAACTAAAAAGAGACTACTTAGTAGTTGTCTCTTCTAAATTACTATTTAATTCTAATGCTACATCAACATTATCAGTAATAATATTATCTATTTCTAAAGTTAATAATTTCCTAATTTGTTCTTCTTCATTAGGAGTCCAAACATATACTTTTTTACCACTCTTATGAATATTATTAATCCAATAACTATTAATATTAACAGAATCAACAGATATGATATCAGCATCAACTAAATCAAATAGTTCTTCATTAGGCATTGCGATTAAATAAGCTGTTTTAATATTTGAATCAATTCTCTTGATATTTCTAATTTGTTTATAAAATGGAGTTTCTATAACACAATGTTTAGAGTAGTCATATTTATTAATCATATCTATAATATCTTGTTCATAATAATCAATATTGGCCCAATCATTTTTTAAATCTAAAATTATATTTAATTTATTCTTTTTAGCAAATTCCATTACTTCTGCTAATAGAGGGATTTTTTCTCCTGAATATTTTGGGTCAAAATAACTTCCATAATCCAGAGTTTTTAATTCATTGAATCTCATATTAAAAACACGTCCATTAACTCCGGTAATTCTACTTAAATTATCATCGTGAAATATAACATATTGATTATCTTTGGTTTTTTGAACATCAACTTCAATCCATTTTGCAGTTGCTTTTTGAGCACCTTTAAATGCAGACATAGTATTTTCAGGATACATTAAACTGAAGCCTCTATGTGCAGTAATCTCTGTAGATACTGGTTTAGGTGGTTCATAATTTAATTCTTCTTGAATACTATAAAAAGACAAAATTAGAGCAAATAAAACAAAAGTATATTTACATAATCTAGGAATAATTAACCAATTATTAATTGTTAAATGTTTTTCTTTTTTTATTGCTTCGTGTTTTTCTTTTTTATAAATATTAAAGGTTACAGTTATGCTAGTATTAATTAAAATAATATAAATACTAATTATTAAAACAATAAATAGCCAAAGTACTGTATACATTATTGTATTAAATATAGTTACAGTATTTAATAAATTATACATGAATAGAACTCTATATAAAATAACACTTAATAGTAAGCCTATAATCATAATCAAATTAATTATTAGAATATTACTAATACTTTTAGTGATATTACCTTTAATTAAATTAGTACTAGCTTTTAATGCTTTATTATTTTTTTTGCCATCTGTTATTATATAATTAAAGAAATATATATATTTAAATAAAAGTAATATTAATAATAAATAAGCACCAATTAAATAAATTATTGTATTTATCTCAGCATTAAAAAGTGTTAGTAATTGCACTACTATATAACCAAATAGCGTAAAGTAAAGACCTGGTATAAATAATAGGTATAAAGTTATACTACCAATATTTTTAAAATTTAAATAGAATAATAGTTTTGAAATTGACAGAGATAAAACTTCTTTCAATTTTATTTTTTTATTATTAGAAATTCTATCTATTATCATAGTTAATGTAATTTTATTAAATAATACTGCTACAAATGAAAATACTATTATAAATGCAAATAATAATATATTTAGTGTTGAATAATTATTTTTATTAATCATTAAATCATATAAATTAATTAAATTAGGAACTATTAATAGACTAACTGTTAATAGAAAAAACATTTCAAAAGGTAATGTTTGTTTAATACTTTTTTTAATTGTGCCAAATTTCTTTTTTGTCATATCTTTCACCATTATTCTTTCTATCTGTTCCAAAAAACTATACTCTATTATAATTAAAGTTCTCTATTTTGGCAATTGTTTTTTACGTTTTAAAACAAAAAAAACATTGAATACCAATGCTTAATAATTAAAATGGTCGGGAAGACAGGATTTGAACCTGCAACCCCTTGGTCCCAAACCAAGTGC
>ERZ842401.3244-NODE-3244-length-20521-cov-7.069774_pt1 | contig 20521 bp, 18 predicted proteins | sample MGYA00521270_ERZ842401 | MGnify/ENA primary metagenome ERZ842401 (study PRJEB31892, sample SAMEA3878208) | bioreactor metagenome | biome: Moose rumen | place: Sweden | collected 2011-10 | study: EMG produced TPA metagenomics assembly of the PRJEB12797 data set... | reverse complement strand
CGTCGAAGAAGTGCAGGAAAGGCACGCGGCCTTCGATGGCGGCAAGGTGAGCCACAGGGGCGAGGTCCATAATTTCCTGCACGGAGCCGGTGGCCAGCAAGGCGAAACCGGTCTGACGGGCGCTCATCACGTCGGCGTGGTCGCCGAAGATGGACAGAGCTTGGGCTGCCAAAGCGCGGGCACTAACGTGGAACACGCCGGGCAGCAGCTCGCCGGCGATCTTGTACATGTTGGGTATCATCAGCAGGAGTCCCTGCGATGCGGTGTAGGTGGTGGTGAGGGCACCGGCCTGCAACGAGCCGTGAACGGCACCGGCGGCACCGGCTTCGCTCTGCATCTCAACCACTTTCACGGTTTCACCGAAAATGTTTTTTCTGCCGCCTGCACTCCACTCGTCGATGTATTCGGCCATCGGCGACGAAGGGGTGATAGGATAGATGGCGGCCACTTCGCTAAACATGTAGGCCACGTGCGCAGCAGCGCAGTTACCGTCGCATGTCATGAATTTTTTTTCTGCCATATTACTAAATATTTGTGTTTTAAAGTATTATTACTTTGCTTTTTGTTTCTTTTGAACCGACAAAGATACGATTTTTTATCGGCACCACAAAACCTTTTGCCGAAAATATTTTACACAGCCTGACATCAGGGGCGTCTGTCCGCATTTTGCACGGAGGTGTCAGGATTTGGATTTGTCCACAAGTCCCATCTCTATGGCCAGTGCCGCCGATGTGCCGATGAAATGCACCTCGTGGGCAAAAGACATTTTCAGGCTCTCCTCCAAAGCCCGCAGCTCATCACTGTTTTCCATTGTCTGGTCTGAAACCGCTACCAGTGCCCAACGGATTGGTCTGTGCTTTTTCAAACGCTCCTTCCTAAAAAAAATCATCATCTGCTCAAACAAACCATAATCAACCACTTGTCCATTCTTTATTGGACGAACATTTTGTATGTAATCAATCAGTCTGCCAAAGTAAACTAAACATTCATTTCCTGCGGCCAAGACCCTACCATTACGTACATCTACAGCGACAACTGCCGGCTCCTCAAGAACAATTTTCCCATCCTTACAAATACGTATTTGTGTGGATCCCAAATCAATACTCCAACGGTGCTGGCGCAAAAAACCGAACATATTCAACTATAATTATAACAACAATCGGCACATCTATAGTGGACCTTTTCAAATCAAAAAATCAGAGCAAGAAACAGACACAGAATAAAGAACAACAACGACAGGCCTGATATAGCTACGGCTGCGATGAACACTTTTCTTGCGGCGTTGCTCTTGCCTTTCATGTACAAAATGGCGGATGCGGCAAACATCAGTATCAGCAAGGGCTCCAACATGCAGAAAAGAAGCACGTTTATGGCGCCGTACGAAAGCGAAACCTCTATCATCAAAGCCACACACAATCCACAAAACCAATCTAAAAAGGCATTTATGCATGGTAAACATATCTATAACTTTTACATAATAACGGCATCACCCAATGAATATTGCATATCAATCCAATTCAGCCCGAAAAACACCCAACTCGCATTGCTACACAGCCTTGTGATAAACAAAAGCAATAAAAAAGCCAACACGCCGAGTTGCGCCATTGAAAAGCCCAACTCACAGCAAACGTCTCCACTATTTCCACGCCACCGGAAAAAAAGGTTTTCGCCTCGCCACTACATTATTTAATGAAAAAATCGTATATTTGCAACAATGTACGATAGGCCAATGCCTGCCGCAAGTAATTTATTGCAAACAAGTTACACAACAAAACACACGTAAACGATGTCATTACTCTCCATACGCAACCTGCACGCCAGCATTGGCGACAAAGAAATACTGAAAGGTGTGAACCTCGAAGTGAACGAGGGTGAAGTGCACTCCATAATGGGTCCCAACGGCAACGGCAAAAGCACCCTCGCCGCCGTTATTGTGGGCAACAGCAAATTCACCGTAACCCAAGGCGAAGTGATTTTCAAAGGGCGCAACGTTCTCGACATGCCCGTTGAGGAGCGCGCCGCCGAAGGCCTTTTCCTCGGATTCCAGTACCCCGTGGAGATTCCGGGCGTGAGCATAAGCACATTCATGCGCACCGCCGTAAACGAACAGCGCAAATACCGCGGCCTCGACCCCCTGTCGGGCAGCGAGTTCCTGAAACTGATGGAGGAAAAGAAACAGATAGTGGAACTCACCTCCAACCTTGCCAGCCGTTCGGTGAACGAAGGCTTTTCAGGCGGCGAGAAAAAGAAAAACGAGATATTCCAGATGGCAATGCTCGACCCAAAAATGGCAATCCTCGACGAAACGGACTCTGGCCTCGACATCGACGCACTGCGCATTGTGGCCAACGGCGTTAACAAACTGCGCCGCCCCGACAACGCCACCATCGTCATCACACACTACCAGCGACTGCTCGACTACATAGTGCCCGACTTTGTGCACATACTCTACGAAGGACGCATAGTGAAAACCGGCGACAAAAACCTTGCCCTCGAGCTGGAAAAGAAAGGCTACGCGTGGATTAAAGAAGAACTTGAAAACCAATCCAGATAACCAGCCATGACCACCTCCGAACTACTTTTGAAACAAGCTGCCAAAGCTACCGGCAACGGCTCCACTATTGCCCCCGATCAGCAGAAAGCCGCACGTTTCCTTGCCGAAAACCGTTTCGCTTTCCGCAAAAACGAGGTGTGGCGCAACGTGGATTTCTCCGATTTCCTCAACGACGAACTCACCGTTCCCGACAACAGCTTCTGCCCCATCCCCACCCCCTTCAGCTGTAACATACCCAATCTGGACACCCTGCAGCTGACCCTCTGCAACGGCCATTTCCAAGGCCAGCCCCTGCAAACCCTTGCCGGAGGCGCCATTGTGGGCGGCCTGCGCACCGCCCTGCAGCAGCACCCCGACCTTGTGGCCACGGTGTTTGCACAAACCACCCCCGAAAACAACAGTTTTCTGGCGGCCAACACCGCCGCTTTCACCGACGGGGTGTTCATTTACATACCCGACGGAGTAACCATCGAAAAACCCTTGCAGATACTCTCCGTGGCCGACCACGAAAAAGCTATCTGCCTGCAAACCCGCAACCTTGTGTATGTGGGCCAAAACAGCCGCCTCACGCTCATACACTGCGACGACTCGCACAACCACAACCGCTCTTTCTCCAACAACGTTACCGAAATTGTCATCGACCAATACGCACACCTCGACCACTATAAGATGCAGAACCTCAACGACAACTCGGGACTGATGAACCAAACCTTTGTGCTGATGCGGCAAAACGCCTCGCTGCTCTCCAACAGCGTTTCGCTCAACGGAGGCAACATACGCAACCACAACGAGGTGCGCATGGCCGGCCAACACTGCGACGTGCAAGTGCAAGGGCTCTACCTTATGGACAAGGAACAGCGCATAGACAACTACGTGTATGTGGAGCACAGCCAGCCAAACTGCAACAGCTACGAGCTTTTCAAAGGCATAATGGACGACAACGCCCGCGGCAGTTTCCACGGTCATGTGCTGGTGCGCGACGGAGCCTCGAAAACCAACGCCGTACAATCGAACAAAAACATACTGCTCACCGACAAGGCCACCATCAGCTCCAAGCCCTTCCTCGAGATATACAACGACGACGTGAAATGCTCGCACGGCTCCAGCATAGGCCAGCTCGACGAGCAGGCACTATTCTATATGATGCAGCGTGGCATACGTCCGCATACCGCGCGCACCCTGCTGATGTATGCTTTCTGCGACGAGGTGCTCAAGGACATAGCCATTGCCCCACTTCAGCAACAGCTGCGCGAAATGGTAAGGCTGCGCCTGCAAGGCGAACTCTCGTCGTGCGACAACTGCATGATGAGCTGCCCCACCAACGACGCTTGCCATTTCTCCATCGACACCTCGGCGCTATGATACGCAAAGCGCTTCTGACACTGACGTTTTTGCTATCGGTAGCCGTTTTACAATCGCAAAACAACATCGACTACCTGCTGCATTGCCAGTGCGGAACCACCCTCACCGCCAGCCAAACCGCCGACCTGCGCCAAGCTTTCGAGCTGTACACTGCCAACCGACTTACACAAAGCATACGCATCGCCCGACAGGTGATGAAAGAGGCACCGCAATCGCCCCATCCATATTTCCTTATGGGACTTATCTACGCCAAGCGCGAAAACCTGATGAAAGTGTCGGCAATGTTCAAAAAACTGAACGCCATCTGCCCCGACTACCCCGACGCCCGCGCGCATTTTTTCATCGGCATGATAAACTACACCAACGAGGACTTCGGCCTTGCCACCGACAACCTGAACCGTTTTTTCGAGCTTGCCGCCAACGACCCGCAAGGCATCTACGCCGAGTATCGCGACAACGCCGAAGTGTACCGCCGGTGGTCGGTGTTCCTGCACCAGATGTCGGCCAACCCTGTGCCCTTCGAACCCAAATCGATGACCAACATCAGCACACCCCACAACGACCTGCTGCCATACCGCACCGTGGACGGCTCGCAGTTCTGGCTCTACCGTTTCATACCCAAATACAAGACCGAAAGCCTCGGCTACGTGCCCGAGACGCAGGAAAAAACGCTGCGGCTGTTCCAATGCCGGCTGCTGCCATACGGCAACTACTCCGAAGGCAAGGTGATGGGCACTCCCTTCAACCGCACCAGAACCGAGGGCGGAGTAACACTAACCGCCGACAACCACCTGCTTTTCTATTCCATAATAAAAAAAGAGGCCAACGGCTACAACAACAGCGACATATACTACACCGAGTTCAAAGGCGGACGCTGGCAGCCCGCCGAAAACGCCGGCCCGGCCATAAACGGTGCCAACAGCAGCGAAAGCCAGCCCTCCATAACCCCCGACGGCTCACGCCTTTACTTTGCCAGCAACCGCAAAGGGGGCTACGGCGGCGATGATATATGGTGCTCCGAACGCCAGCCCGACGGCAGCTGGGGACAGCCGTACAACCTCGGCCCAACGGTGAACACCCCCGGCAACGAACGGTTTCCATTTATCTGTGCCGACGGCGAAACGCTGTTCTTCTCCTCCAACGGACAGATGTGCATTGGCGGATACGACGTGTTTGTGGTGCGCTTGGACGGCAACGGCGCCGCCACTGCCAAAAACCTCGGCTACCCCATAAACACCAACGCCGACGAAGTGGGCTTCGGCATCACCGCCGACGGAACAAAAGCCTATTTCTCCTCAAACCGCTACCCGGGCAAAGGCGGCATGGACATTTTCGAGTTCGAGCTGTACCCGCAGGCGCGTCCACGACGCATGCTGGTGCTCAAAGGCAGCGCCATCGACAAAAACGGCAACGCCATAGGCGACAAAATATCTGTGGTGGACCACGCCACCAAAAAACGCACCGAATTCCCCATAAACCCACGCAACGGACGGTTCACCATAGTGGTAAAAGCCGATTGCGGCAACGATATATGCCTGATGCAGAACAGCCGCAACTTGGCCACCAAGAAAGTGGGCGCCGACACCGCCGGCTGCCGCGGCGAGATAGTGTTTTTGAAGAGGTAGGGATTTGCAATAAAGTAACATAAATTTGCAATTGACGTAAAAAAACTGCAACTTTGCAATTTGAAATGGACCAACAGAAAGTTATACAGCATTTTGCCACCCAATGCTTCGTTGTGGCTATACGGTTCGCGTGCGCGTGGCGACGCCAATCCCGACAGCGACTACGACCTGCTGATACTGCTGGACAAGGATTATATAACCTGCGACGACCACGATAACTACGCCTACCCTTTGAGGGAATACGGTTTTGATATCTGGACAGAAATAAATCCACACATTTACACTCGGAAAGACTGGCTTTCGTGGTCATTCTCCCCCTTTTACAAAAATGTTGAACACGATAAAATCGTTTTGAAATGAATCTTTCGGACGAAGAACGGGGAATAGTCGTTGAATTGGATATAGAAAAAGCTCGGACTGCATACAACGAAACCATCCTGGCTGATGGAGAAAAGTTCGTGGAGTGGTGCCGCTGGGCGTTTGTACTATGCTCTTTTTCACGCTGTAAGCGCACTGCTTATACACGACAAACACTCGGTAAACAGCCCCAAAGGTTCGAACATATTATTTAGCAACTATTACATAAGAACAGGTTTGTTGCCTCGATAATATGGCACACTGTATAGCCAAATGGAATTCATACGGGAATAAGGCGAGTACAACTGCACCTGCCAATTTACGCAGGAAGAGCTGCAACAGCGCTTGGAACCTTCAAAAAAAATGATTGACACCATTGTTTCGATGGTGAAAGAATGAACCAACCACGGAACCCCACAAAAGGAATTGTACTGACACAGAAAGCTGCCGCGGCGAGATAGTGTTTTTGAAGAGGATGTAAGAGAATATACTATCTATCACTTTTACGCCGATTGCACTCCACGCATAACATCTGGCAGTTTTCTGCTATTGTCCTGCCACCCTTGCTCCACGGTGTGATATGGTCGGCTTCCATTTCGTTTATATCGACATGCTTGCCGCAAATAGGACAAATACCCTTTTGCCGCTCATATACCTCGCGTTTAGTGTTGCCATCGAACAGTCGTATGCCAAGGTGACGTTCATCACCATCGAGCACATATTCGTAAATACCCGATTTTCTTTGCACATCACTGTCTTGCATAAGTTTGGAAATTTGTTTTTCCAACTTCACGGCATCGGGTTTGTCATCTTTGTGAGCATTATATATCAATCCCCACGGCAGTCCTTTCATCTCTCTGCGGTATTGCGTGGACTTGGCTTTTACCCAATTTATCACATTTTGGAAATAGAGCCACAATTCATCTGCATTAGGGTCATGCTGGTGAATGGCCATATATTGCTCCACACTTTTTCCATCCCTATCGCCGATCCATTCCAAGACCGTCTCCAAATAGTCCTGGCGGATAGGCGTCCCGGACATGTAGTTGGACGCAATCCTATATGCCACACAACCAGTCTTTGAAAAATAGCGTTTTGCCTGAGTAACCCATGGTCCCGAATAAATTGCATTACGAATTTCCTGATGAGTAAGCTTTTCTCCCGCAATATTGATAATATTAAACCACTTGAGTTTTTCCTCATCCGTACCATTTTCACAGATGTATACTTGCAACGGGTAATCCAATATGCGATTTTTCTGAGTGTCTGTCAGGTTGTCCCATGCGCAAAGGTTGCCATCAAGGGTCATCATAAACTCACCCGCAATAAACGAGCAAATTGAAATGGTTCGCTGCTGCCCGTCCAACAACTCGTATCCTATTCCGTCCGAGCCGTCTGTTTTCACCCAATACATAACGTTGAGCGGAAAATTGTTCCAAACTGTGTCTATCACGGCATTGCGTTTTTTGTCATCATAAACGAACTCTCGCTGATATTTGGGGCGGATATTCAACCGCCCGCCGTATCCCACAATGCCTTCTTCCGTGATACTAAGATCTTCGTACCCCGCACACAAATCGCGGATTTTAATTTCGTGTAGCGTTATTTTCATCATTTTTTATTGGTTTTTTGTTGCGGATTATCAATCGATGATATGTTTTCTGACATGGATTGCCATTGTGAAGTATCTGCCTGGACTTTATTTCTCTAAAATAGGAGCATTTCTTATATTCATCTATCTCAATTGCAGGTTCACAACAACTAATTATCTCAAATTGTTCTGGATTAAATTTGTCCACAAATGTAATTGGCACACCCATATTTCCTTCATAATCGGCTGGAATTTCAGAAAATGTTGGCACATTTATTGCATCGCAATTAACATAGTGCGGATATTCAATAGCGTCATAATGCTTGTACAAAATTAATTCTTCGTTATGCTTGGAAACAGGGAGATTGGTAAACCAACAAGATGTTGAAACTCGTGCTATTTTATTTCCCTTTTCATCAATATGGTGGAATCTTTCCCAATCATCGGGAACCTGAAAAAACATTCCCACATTGAAATTGGTGTACCCTGTACGTATTTTATTTTGCTGGAACATTCTGAATGTTTCCTTGTAAGTAATAGCATTGGTGTTTCCAATAATAAGAAATTGTTTGCCGTATTTTTCCAATAGGGCAAGGTACTCTCGAAAAAGCGAAAAAGGAGGGTTGGTTACAACGATGTCTGCCTCCTTGAGCAGCTCAATACACTCGGGGCTGTCGAACGAGCCATTCCCTTCCAGCTTTTGCAATGTGTTTTTGTCGTTTTGCAGCAAATAACGCACGTCGGCAAGGTTCACAGCCCCGTCGCCGTTGTAGTCTTCCACTTCGTTTATCACTACCCTGTGAGCTATTTTCTTCGGGCCCTCTTCATCTAATGCAAAGAGCAACGGAAGCTGATTGCCTGCAATTGGAGAACCGTTGTAACATGTGGCAATAAGCTTTTTCAGTCCCAACGAATTGAAATTGAGGGCGAAATACTGAAAAAAATTGCTTTCAAACGGGTCGTCGCAATTGCAAAGCACCACTTTGTCCTTGAAATAGGGCTTGTAGTATTTGAGTTCTTTTTCAATGTCTCTCATTTGAGTATAAAACTCATCTTTACGTGCTATTCTTGCTGCATTAAGAGTATTCTGTGGCATAACGGATTGATAGTTTTTTTGCATCGCTATCAATCCTCGTTGCGATAAAAAAAGCGTGAGCTTCTTATCGCGTACCAAGGCAACCCGGCAAGGAGACCTTTTCCATCCCTAAGAAGCTCACATTACTGTGAGCATACTATATTCGGATGGAAAGTCTCCGTTTGCAACGGAAACCTGACTATCATTTTCGGTGTCTTATCTCCAAAACAACTTTGCCGGGTCTTTCGGTAGACGCGAAATAATAGTAATGCTGTTTAATACTTACCACCTGCCAACTCTCGGCAGGCGGTTATAATTTGCAAAATTACACTTTTTTTCCGAAACATCCAAATACTTTTTCCCACCGCTTTCCCAAAAACGGCTTGCTCCGTGGCAATGCCGAAACCACCACCACACCTACCACCTACTAATTACTAACTATCAACTACTAATTACCAACTACAAACTACAAACTACAAACTACAAACTACTACCGCCTTTCCAGCAGCATCACGTTTTCCACGTGCTGGGTGTGGGGGAACATGTCCACGGGCTGTATGGCCTTCACCGCATATTTCTCCGCTAGCATGGCCACGTCGCGGGCTTGGGTGGCGGGGTTGCAACTTACGTAAACTATTTTGCGCGGCTTGGTGGCAAGCAGCTGGTTCACAACCTTTTCGTGCATGCCTGCGCGTGGCGGGTCGGTTATCACAATGTCGGGAGTGCCATGTTGGGCAACAAAATCTGGAGTGAGTATGTCGGCCATATCGCCGGCAAAGAACGTGGTGTTGTCGAAACCGTTGAGGGTGGCGTTCACACGGGCGTCGGCCACGGCTTCCTCCACATACTCTATGCCTACAACCTTGCTGCAATACTTGGCCACAAAGCAGGCTATGGTGCCAGTGCCGGTATAGAGGTCGTACACAGTCTCGTTGCCGTGCAGGTCGGCAAAATCGGCCACAAAGCCGTACAGGTTGCGCGCCTGCTGCGAATTGGTCTGGTAAAACGACTGCGGACTTATACGGTACTTCAGCGCTGCATCTTCGGAGCGGTAGGCCGCCATCTCCTCGGTGATGTAGGGAGTGCCGCTGTAGCACACCACCCGCAAGTCGCTGTACGAATCGTTAAGTTTTTCGTTCACAATGTATTGCAACGACATGATTTGCGAAAACTCCTGTTTCAGGAAATCCAGCAGCGGAAAAAGCCGTTTTTTGTCGTCCTCTGCCACTATCACAATAAGCATCCACTCGCCGGCATGGGTGTTGCGTATCACTATGTTGCGCAGAAAACCCTTGTGGGTGCGGATGTCGTAAAACTCCAGCCCGTTCCGGGTGGCGTAGAGGCGTATGCTGTTGCGGATGTCGTTGGAGAGGTCGTCCTGCAAGGCGCAGTATTGTATGTCCAAAACCTTGTCGTACAGTCCGGGTATGTGCAGACCCAGGGCGTTGGGCTGAGGCTTGAAATCGGGGTTCGCTATTTCGTCGGCCGTCATCCATCGGCGGTTGGAGAAAGTGAACTCCAGCTTGTTGCGGTAGTGGAAAATGCGTTCCGAGCCGCAGATTGCCCGAGCCGACGAGGTGTCGATTTTGCCTATGCGCTGCAGGTTGTCGAGCACCTGACGCTGCTTGGCCTCCAGCTGGTCGGCGTAGTTGAGGGTCTGCCACTTGCAGCCGCCGCACACTCCAAAATGGGGGCATTGCGCCGGCACACGACGGTCGCTGTAGTGCTTTATGGCAATGGCACGACCTTCGGCATAGCTGCTTTTCGACTTCACTATCCGCACGTCAACCACGTCGCCAGGCACCACAAAGGGCACAAACACCACCTTGTTGTCTATCCTTGCTATCGACATGCCCTCCGAGGCGGCCGACAATATCTCCACATCGCTGAAAACCTGTCCTTTCTTCGATTTCGACATCTCTTCAAACCTTTTTTATACTTTATAAAAATCAAAAAGAAGCAGGGTACCACTCGGTACGATGCTTCTTTTTCCCTTTAAAGGCTATTTTTTTCTTTTTTGGCGCCAAAGAAAAATCAAAACTTCTAGCGTTCGTCAGAAACTGTCAGTTTTTTTCTGCCTTTTTTTCTACGAGCAGCCAAAACTCGACGTCCGTTTGCTGTGGACATACGTTGACGGAAACCGTGCTTATTGGCTCTCTTTCTGCGTGATGGTTGGAATGTTCTCTTCATTTTTCTACTGTTTTTGAGTTTGCAAAGGTACGAAAAAATTCGATACCAAACACCGTTTATGCAAAAAAAAATTTACACCCGCCAAAAGATAAAAAAAACGAGCAACTAAACAATTGAACAATAACATGTTAAAAAAATACTCGCCAAAACGGTGCCACAGTCAAAAAAAATTGCTAACTTTGCAAAACAAAACCAACAAGAACACTTTGCACCAATTTTGAAGCAAAAATGACCAAAGAAACATTTCTTGAATACGTTACAAATTCGCAGCAATTCAGCTTGCAGGACAAACTCGACATCCATTCCGAGAAAATGGACTACCCTTTCTGCTCCATCCTTCAGGTTCTCGACCTGCTGTGCGACAAGGCCACGTCGGAAAACAGCCCCGACCCCACACAGATAAAACGCGTGTCCCTGCAAACCAACGACCCCACCATTTTGGACTCCCTGCTCCGCAGCGCAACCCGGAAAAAGACCGATGATCACTCCGAGGCCGAAGCTCGCCACCTGAAAGAAAAAATCGAGGCAGCCAAAAACAAGGAGATGGGATTCACCGCCTCCGGCGAAATCGACATTCTCGATGAAATAAACTCATTCCAGGACATCTCGTTCAAAACCGCACCAAAAAGCGTCATTTTGGAAAATTTTCTCTACCAAACACCAAAAACCACTCCCAATCAAACCAAAAATCACAACTACACCATCGACGAACTGGGCAAAAAAAGCAACTCCGACGAAAATGGCTTAATGTCTGAAACATTGGCAATTATACTCGAAAAACAGGGCAAATTCGAAAAATCAATCGAAATATACCAAAAATTAATGCTTCAAAATCCAGAAAAAAATAGTATCTTTGCAGTCCGAATTTCGGAACTTAAAAACAAATTAGAAACAAAATAAAATAATTAAAAATGAAGACCTTTTATACAGTTCTTGTAGTTATCATCCTTGTAATTTGCGTTGTACTGGCGCTTGTGGTGCTCATCCAGAATTCCAAAGGCGGCGGCCTTGCCTCCAATTTCCAAGGACAAAACCAATACCTTGGAGTACGTAAAACCGCCGATTTTCTCGAAAAAGCCACTTGGACTCTGGCCACCCTGCTCATAGTTATCAGCCTTGCTTGCGTTGCCTTTGTCCCCAAACACCCCGACGACCAAACCGAAGTGAAAAGCGCGCTCAACCTGGGCAACGTAAACGTACCTACAGCTACACAGCAAGCTCCGGCCGCCGACGCTCCCGCACAGCAACAGCAGCCCGATGCCCAATAAACAAGAACTCTAAAACAAAAAAAAAACAAAAAAGCGATTTGCATTGCCAAATCGCTTTTTTTTGCCCAATGCCCCATCCATGAACGTACAAGAACAAGTACTGCAACTGCTTTTCGGCAATTTCCCCCACACCCCCACCGATGGCCAACTACAAGCGGCAAAACAGCTTGTCCACTTTCTGTACAACCCCGACCCCACCGCCGCCTTTGTGCTGAAAGGCTACGCCGGCACCGGAAAAACATCGCTCGTAAGCGCACTCATAAAAACACTGCCGCTCCTGAAAATCCGGACCGTACTGCTTGCCCCGACAGGTCGCGCCGCCAAAGTGCTGTCCAACTACTCGCAGCGACAAGCCCTTACCATACACAAAAAAATATACTCCACTACAGCCGACAACTACGGCATAATGCGCTGCACAAAAGCCCGCAACAAACACTCGTACACTCTTTTCATTGTCGACGAGGCATCAATGATTGGCGACGGCAGCGAAGGCGACTACAACCTGCTCGACGACCTTGTTAGCTACGTGCGCGACGGCAACCACTGCCGACTCATGCTCATCGGCGACATGGCTCAGCTGCCTCCCGTGGGCTCCACCATTAGCCCGGCTCTCAACTGCGACTACCTGCAAACAGAATGCAACCTCAATGTGCATTCTTACGAACTCACCGAAGTGGTGCGCCAAGCCGAAACATCGGGCATCCTGCACAACAGCACCCTGATACGGCAGCAGATAGCATCGGGCAACGAACTGCCGCAAATGCCACTTTTCGACCTCCACAACTGCTCCGACGTGGCACGTATCGACGGCGGCCAACTGGAGGAAATCCTGAACCAAGAGTACTCAAACCACGGCTCCGAAGATGTGGTGCTTATCTGCCGAACCAACAAACGGTCCAACATTTTCAACAACGCCATCCGCAACCGCATTCTTTTCCGCGACGAGCAGCTGAACACTGGCGACTACCTTATGGTGGTGAAAAACAACTACTTCTGGGCTGACGATGGCTCCGGTATCGGCTTCATTGCCAACGGCGACATAGCCGAAATTCTTCGCCTGCGCAACATGGAGGAGCTCTACGGATTCCATTTTGCCACCGCCGAGCTGCGGTTCATCGACTATCCCGATGCCCCCGAACTGGAATGCAAAATTCTGATAGACACCCTCACGTCGGAGTCGCCATCGCTCACCACCGACCAAAGCCGGCAACTTTTCGAACAGGTGATGCTCGACTACGCCGACCTGCCCACCAAGGGCGACCGCTTGAAAGCCGTGCGTTCCAACCCGTATTTCAACGCGCTGCAGGTGAAATTCGCCTACTCTCTAACCTGCCACAAAACACAAGGCGGACAGTGGGACACCGTAATCATCGACCAAGGCTTTCTGCCCGACGGCGCCGACCGCGAATACCTGCGATGGCTGTACACAGCTCTCACACGAGCCAAACATCAGGTGTACCTGCTCAATTTCAACGACGATATGTTCTAACCACCACCTTCCAAGTCAAAAAAAAAGCAGGGACCGTTCGTGCGTAGCCCTGCCATTGTTCCATTTATTTAAAATTTTATGCGTCGATATTGGCGTATGTGGCGTTTTGTTCGATAAACTCGCGACGTGGCGGCACGTCGTCGCCCATCAGCATGGAGAATATGCGGTCGGCCTCCACGGCATTTTCGATATGCACCTGGCGCAGTATGCGGGTTTCGGGATTCATGGTGGTGTCCCAAAGCTGTTCGGGATTCATCTCACCCAGACCTTTGTATCGCTGTATGCGCAGGCCGCTCTCGCTGCCGCCGCCAAGTTTGTTTATCAGCTCCACACGTTCTTCCTCGGTCCAGCAGTATTCCGATTTTTTGCCCTTGCTCACCTGATACAGCGGCGGGGTGGCAATATACACGTAGCCGTTTTCGATAAGCTCCGGCATGTAGCGGAAGAAGAAAGTCAGAATCAGCGTGGCTATATGGCTTCCGTCAACATCGGCATCGGTCATTATTATCACTTTGTGGTAGCGCAGCTTGTCCAAATTAAGGGCCTTGCTGTCGTCCACAGTGCCAATGGTAACGCCCAACGCGGTGTATATGTTCTTTATCTCATCGCTTTCGAAAGCGCGGTGTTGCATGGCTTTCTCCACGTTGAGGATTTTACCGCGCAGAGGCAGTATGGCTTGGAATTTGCGGTCGCGGCCGCTTTTTGCCGATCCGCCTGCCGAGTCGCCCTCCACAAGGTACAGCTCGCAAATCGACGGGTCGCCGTCCTGACAGTCGGCCAGTTTGCCGGGCAGTCCGCCGCTGCTGAACACCGTCTGGCGCTGCACCAGCTCGCGGGCCTTGCGGGCGGCCTGACGCGCGGTGGCGGCAAGTATCACCTTGTCCACTATGGCCTTGGCTTCGCGCGGATGCTCCTCAAGGTAATTGGCAAGCAGCTCGCCAACAATCATATCCACGGCGCCCATCACCTCGTTGTTGCCGAGTTTTGTCTTGGTCTGACCTTCGAACTGGGGCTCCGCCACTTTCACCGACACAATGGCGGTGAGGCCTTCGCGGAAATCGTCGCCGGTAATTTCTATCTTGGTTTTCTTTTGTTTCTCGGCCCGTTCTATCATGCCCGACTTGTCGGCGTAGGCTTTCAGTGTGCGGGTAAGTCCGCGGCGGAAACCGGCAAGGTGTGTGCCGCCCTCGTGGGTGTTTATGTTGTTCACATACGAGTGGGTGTTTTCCTTGTATCCGGTGTTGTACTGCAGGGCTATCTCGATGGGGATGCCCTGTTTTTCGCCTTCGATGCAGATGGGTTCGGGCATCAGTTTCTCGCGCGACTCGTCGAGGTAGTTGATAAAGTCCTTCAGTCCGTTTTCGGAATAGAACCGTGCTTGGCGGGTTTTGCCCTCCTCGTCGGGACGGCGGTCTTCTATCGAGATGGCAATGCCTTTGTTAAGATAGGCCAGCTCGCGGATGCGGCTTTCGAGTATCTCGTATTTGTATTCGGTAACGGTGAAAACTGTGGCGTCGGGGTGGAAGGTGATGCGTGTGCCGCGTTTGTCGGTTTCGCCCACTACTTTCACGCTGTACAGGGGTTTGCCTTTTTCGTACTCCTGGCGATAAATCTTTCCGTCGCGGTACACTTCGGCGGTCAGGTGATCCGACAGGGCATTAACGCACGAAACGCCTACGCCGTGCAGGCCGCCCGACACTTTGTACGATCCTTTGTCGAATTTGCCGCCGGCGTGCAGCACAGTCATCACCACCTCAAGGGCTGAACGTTTCTCTTTGGGGTGCATGTCCACGGGTATGCCGCGGCCGTTGTCCTCAACGGAGATGGAGTTGTCTTCGTAAATTACCACGTCTATCTTGTTGCAGTAGCCTGCCATGGCCTCGTCGATGGAGTTGTCGACCACCTCGCTCACCAGATGGTGCAGACCTCTTTCGTTCACATCGCCAATGTACATTGCGGGACGAACCCTTACGGCCTCCAATCCTTCCAACACTGTGATACTGCCACCGGTGTATTCTTTCTCTTGATTTTGTGTGAGTTTCTCGTCTGACATCGTGAAAATTCAGTTTAAAATTAGATTGCAAAAGTACGATTTTTTTTCCGATTTTCAAAGGTTTTTGAGCAAAAAAAAGATATGAAAAGTTTTGCACAATTCCAACCGCCAAAAACAGGCCGAAGAAAAAGGATTTCCAGAGCTTTTGAGGGCGGTTTTGATGGTGGAATATGAGGGAAACAGGGAAGCCTCACAATGAACTTTTGCAAAAAGACACTCAAATCATTTTCAATTACTATCATCACTCGAAGTCTGTAATGTTGATATGTCACCTCGCCCGCTCACATTTTCTCAAACTTATGACATATTGTTTTCTTTTAGGATTAGCTCTTTGATGGCTCTGTCGTAATCGCTTTCATATTGCAGCATCTCCATTTGGCGGTATTTTTCGAACTCGGCAACAGCCTTCTGTTTTGCCTCATCATGACTTATGGTTCCCTTGCCTACCAACAATTGTCTGCCCGATAGTTTCATCAGTTCATCCAATTTCTCTACCCACTCCTGCATTCTCATAGGTATTTGTTGGAGTGCCTGGATTTCGGCAAAGTCCAGATATTGCGACACCAGCAAATTCAGATATGTCAACTCCCGCTCTGTTAGATAATTCTTGGCAATTTGCACATCTTCTTTTGTAATATAGCTTCCTTTAAATTTGGTCATTCCAACCATTGGCTTGTCAGCATCTACTCTTTCATATATCACCTCCGCAGCCGTATGGTGATTAGCCGCATAGTGCAGTTTGTTCTGTACGGACGCAAAGAACTGGTGCGTGAGATTAGCGTTAGGATTGTAGTCGACACTTGTGATGAAAATGTCCGTCACCTGCTGATACAGGTTGCGTTCGCTGCTACGAATATCGCGGATGCGTTGCAACAGTTCTCTGAAGTATCGGTTGCGATTGCCTTTCAGACGATTGTCGTCCAAAGTGAAGCCCTTCTGAATAAACTCATGGAGATGAGTCGTTGCCCACTGTCGGAAGCGAGTGGCCACCTGCGACTTAACGCGGTAACCCACAGCGATAATCATATCCAAATTATAGTGGCTTATCTGGCGACTCACGCTCCGGTTACCCTCTTGCCGAACTAACAAAATTTTTTTGTGAGTTCGCTCCTTGTCCAGTTCGCCCTCAGCATAAATCTGTCCGATATGATAGCTTACATCCTGCTGCGATGCATCAAAGAGTTGCATAATCAGCTCCACTGGGAGCCACACATCTTCGCCCTCGAACCTCACGTTTACCTGCGCAATTCCGTTGTCGTCCTGATATATCAGGAACGCCTGATTGCTGTTTGCCAATTCTTTATTATCTTTCTTTGCCATATTTTGTTTTTTGCAAAAATAATCAAACCATTTCACCTCTTATACTATCCTTATACAATTACAATTGCTTGACATCTGAAATGAGGAAAATGTATTATTTTCTCTAACTATTGTTGCTATGCCGGAGTCGGCCAGAACGACTCCTTCCGCCGCTCCGGAGTTTCCCTCAAGGTGGAGGAATATGTTAGGTATGGCGCTCATAATCAAGAGAAAAGAATGTGCTTTTTTGAGTCCTGTTATTTCATATATCAAGAATTGAAAACTATTCTGAAAATAATATCCGAGTATAGGTCCCCTTTGCAATTCGCCACCTTATCTCCAACGATTACCTCAAGTTTGGCTTTGTTCAAAGCTAATGCTTTTTTTACTAACCCCATACCTAAACCTTCACCATTTTTATTCTTGTTGAATTCAGGCTCCAATCATGTCAAATTTTTCATCATCAATGAAAAGAACTTGGATTGCTTTATCTACTTTATTATATGTACTCTCTTTTGCTTCATTATCAATAAATTTATCGATAGCGCTTGTGTCATCATTCTTATTCTTATTCTTTTTTTTGAAAAACAAGCCTCCTATTACTGCTATAATGCTTACGCCCGCACCGCTGAAAAGCCAATCTTTATTATCCATCAACCAACTCATGTTCATTGAATTTTAGTATAATCCGTTTATCACTTCCTCCATCATCTCCACAGCCTCTTTTTCTTTCAAATAAGCCCGATAACGAAGCTCGTTCGCTTGTAACACTTTGTCGTTTATCTCTTTTTGTTTCGATTCGTTTTTCAGGAGCGGAATTTCAACTTGAGACAAGTGCCGGTCATCTATTTCGTCAACAACTGCGCCATACGTGTTTCGGACAATCAGTTGATATGCGTAATCGGTGTTCAGCCAACAATAAATGTATCCAGCAATATCTTTTGTGGCAGGAACAATTCTCATCACATGTTGATTGAGTGCCCAATTCTCCCAATGCTTTGGTATGATATTGACCTTTCCGATAGTTCCACTACAAGTAACAGCAACCATATTCTCTTTCAAATACAGTTCCTTTGTTATCCTGCTGCCATGTTGGTCCTTTGATAAGTATTTGATATTGCTTGGACTTAATTCCAAAAGCTGTTTTCCTCCAAAGAAAGGAATGCCATTCTTGTCATCCACGTAAGTTCTTTTAAAACGACCAGCGAGGATTATTTTTTCGGATATGTCTTTGTCTCCAATCCTTTTTACCTCTTTAGCATTGTTTTGAATAATATCAAGTATGGTTGCATTTTCCGGCGTATGGTACGAGCAATCCAGTCTCAAATCCAGCCGGCTCAGCTTGGCGGTGTAGTTGCGCAGATCAACGTGTTCATCGAAATACTTCGGCTTCAAATCCTCTATGGGTGGCAGATTCAGCTCCTGGTAAAGAATTCGCTCCGCCTCGTCCATCAGTTCGTTGGACTGGTCGCGTAAATCGTAGGATTCCATCACCAGATCGTGTATTTTCTTCTTAATCAAATACGGTGCATCAGGAATGATGATGTTTTTCAGATGCTCGGGCTCAATATGTTGGATAACAGCACCGTAATTGTTGTTTTGTAATAACTGCTGGCCAATAGGGGTACAGAAGAAGGCATAAACATAACCCAAGTCATAACTTGAATTAAAAAACACCCGAATGACATCATCGGAATAGACTTTTCCTATTGTTGTTCTTGAAGAAATTGAACATTTGCCTATTGTACCAGAACGAGACAAAAGAAAAGCGTTGGGTTTTATTTCTATGCCCTGTATGCTTTTGTATGTGCTTTCCGAAATGTATTTTGTTGGTCTGGGATTAATTTCACCCAATTGCGAAGGCAAATAGAATGGTATTCCCTTGCCTTTCTCTGTATAGATTCTTTTAAAACGTCCCGGATAAGAGGCTTCTTTTACCAAACCATCTTCACCCCAGAGGTGGACATATCCGTATCTGCAATGCTCCACCTTGTATTTTGCGGCTTTGGCATCAAGGTTGAATGCGCTGGCCTCCAAACGGGTGTTGTTGGAGAGCACTTCCGAGAGTCCAACCGATGTGTATTTCAACGGATCGGGAGCCAAAGGATTGGGGATTTCAACCTCTTTGGTTTGCAGCTTGTAAGCCAAATTGCCGGTTACCATGCAATGCCCTCCTTCCTTTTCCATTTGGCAAACACATCCGCCACCAAAACTGTCTGGTCGTTTATCCCTTTCTCATGGTGCGTCTCCTTGCGGTAGATGACATTGCCTTCGGTGTCACGCTCTGTAATCGTCTCCTCCTTTTCCGTCATGATGATATTTCCCTTCTCGTCCCGCTTGAAAATGATGTTGCCGCGTTTGTCGTGCCCGATATGGTCAATCATTGTCATAAAAATGTCGTAATCGATGATTTGACCGCTCTTTTCCTCCTCATCTATCTCTATTTGCGTTTTCTTTTGCAGAATCAGGATGGAACACTGTGTCCCGTTGTGCGGTTGGAAAGCATCTGCATGCAAATCCACGCTGGCAACGATGCGGGTCTTCTTAATCAGCCAATGACGGATATATTCCAACCCGGGTGATCCGAGAATGCTGTCGGGCAGCACGATGGCGGCTCTTCCCCCTTCCTTCAACAGTTGCATAATCCTTTCTATGAAAAGTTGCTCGGGCGGAACGCTGCTTTGCAAACGCAAAGTCATACTCCAATTACCCTTGTCGTCTTTCTGCCAGATGTGCCCCAAATCAAATTGTTCCAGCACCTGCGTGTCGCGGATCGGGATTTTGGAACCGAACGGAGGATTGGTCACGATCACATCGAAAAAGCCAATTGTGGTGTGGTTTTTTATCGTGTTTCTCTTAACACCCAGAGCGTCCTCCAAGTGCGCCCTTGTGCTGGCATCCCATTCCTGCGGCGGCAGCAAGGTGTTCATCTGCATAATGTTGCCACTTCCGTCGTTGTTCATCACCATGTTCATTTTGGTAGCCTTCACCAAATCGGGATTGATGTCGAAGCCGAAGAAATTTTCTTTGGCTGTTTCAGAGATGGTGTTGTTATAAGCACTCAATATTTCGTTGCTCCACGAAGCTTTGTCGCCATACTGCTCTTTGAAACGGTCTTGCAAACGTTCTATCACCTTGTTCATGGCTGTCACCACAAATCCGCCTGTGCCGCAGCTGCTGTCCAACACTTTCTCGCCGGCTATCGGGTTGATCATATCGACCGCCATTTTCATCACATTGCGCGGTGTGAAGAACTCGCCTCTGTCGCCTCGCAGGTTGGCCCCCACAATCTCCTCGTAGGCTTTGCCTTTGATGTCAATGTTCGTGTTGAGCAGCGCATATTTTTGGAGTTCGGCCACAAGGAACGTCAACGTTCTTGGAGTCAGCTTGATGGTGTCATTCTCGTCAAAGATTTGCGGGTTCTTTTTTTTGACCTTTTCAAAAATCTTGGAAATCCTTTTATAAACCGTTGCTTGCCCGTCTTTGTAGTTCCGTTCCTTGGAGGTGGTGTAAAACTCGATGGGCTCAAGCAAATTGCGCTCGTCGTGAATTTTGCAGAAGATTACCTTCAGGAACTCAAAAAACGCGGGCTGTTTTTGCAGGCCTTCGTTGATATAAATGATGTTGTGACAAGTTCGGAACGTGAAAAGCAGATTGT
>ERZ842401.3243-NODE-3243-length-20523-cov-4.032099_pt1 | contig 20523 bp, 21 predicted proteins | sample MGYA00521270_ERZ842401 | MGnify/ENA primary metagenome ERZ842401 (study PRJEB31892, sample SAMEA3878208) | bioreactor metagenome | biome: Moose rumen | place: Sweden | collected 2011-10 | study: EMG produced TPA metagenomics assembly of the PRJEB12797 data set... | reverse complement strand
GCTCTTTCCTGAGTTGCTGGAAGTTCCCTGAAGCATTAAGCCTTTCATGAAATTATCGCCTCCAAAAGTCTGCTGTTTTCTTCGTGGCTTCGTGTAGTGAATGAGTTGCAGGACATGTTTTGAGACTTGAACGGACAGTCTCTAATCCCCATATCCGTAAAGAGTCTGCAGAGTCCAGTAACAATAAAGCTCTTTCCTGAGTTGCTGGAAGTTCCCTGAAGCATTAAGCCTTTCATGAAATTACCGCCTCCAAAAGTTTGCTGTTTTCTTCGTGGCTGCGTGTAGCAATGCGTATATATTTCCCCTCAAGCCCCGCGAAATTCCGTGTATGACGTACAGTTATTCCGGCCTTAAGCAATTGCCTGATGGTCTGCATGTCGTCGTGAACCCTCACAAGAAAGTAATGCACATCACTCTTCATGACCTCACACCCCGCTTCACTAAGTCCCCTCATGAACTCCGGAACAGTCCTGCTGTAAAAATCCTTCGTCCTCTCAAGAAACGCGTTATCTCTCAGGAAGAATAGTGCCAGCTCCTGAGCTATAGCATTTACGCTCCATGAGGGCTGACGTTCACGCAGAGCAGCAATCACACTCTCAGGGGCAATTACGTAACCTATTCTTGCTCCGCTGAGATGATATATCTTTGTGAGTGAGCGCAATATTATCACATTCCCATAATCGCATAACCTCTCCGGCTCTCGTGTCAGCAGGAAATCTCTGTATGCCTCGTCAATGATGAACATAGTCTGCGGTGAAGAAGCTATTACGTCCTGAAGATGTATGTATTGTCCTGTAGGGTTATTAGGATTGATGATGATTATACTGCTGAACTTTGCTGCCTCGTCAGGAGTGAATATGCCGTGAAGATTCCTGAAGGCTCGGAAGTACTCGGAATATGCTGGCTGAAGAATTGCTGTGTTCTCAGTGAACAGGCTGGACAAGAGAAATATTGCCTCGTTGCTGCCGTTCGTGAAGAGTATTTGTGAGGGGGGTATGTCCTCGCGTTCGGAGATTATTTCCCTGAGCTTTGAGCATTCCGGATCTGGATAACGTGAAGCAAGCTCATGGATGTCTATGCTGATTTCCGGCCAAGTGAGAATATTCGTGTTAGTGCTGAAGTCAATAACTTTGTCGGGCATCTCAAGTCCCAAAGCGTGATAAAGGTATTCAGGGTTAGCCCCGTGAAGTGTCAATGTATTATGCATGTGAATAATATTACCAGAATAACGAACAGTGAGCACGACTCGTCAAGTACTCTCCACGCAGAAATAATATCTTCAGGCCTTGCGTCTCTTCCCTCAGGGTTGATGTACTCTCTCGGCTCAAACGTTCCTCCGTAAAATGTTCCTCCTCCAAGCCTCACGCCTAACACTCCGGAAAATGCGCTCTCTCCGTGTGCAGAGTTCGGACTCTTATGCTTCAGCCTGTCTCTCAGGAACACATGCAGCCCCTTTCTACCTGAGCAGACTATCACCAGTCCTCCGAGCCTCGCAGGAAGGAAATTCATCATGTCGTCGAGTTTAGCTGAGGGTGTACCGTATCTGCCTAGCGATTCATAGCCGACCATCGAGTCCAGAGTACTAACCGCCTTGAACAGCCATACACACATACACGCTCCCCACTCAGCATTCAGGACTTGGCCAAGTCCAGCAAAAAACAACACGCTCATCACTCCGTCTATAGAGTTTTCCGTAATGGTCTCTATCACTGCACGGGTAATTTCCTGCTCATCCAGACTCTCCGTGTCCCTCCCAACAACACGAGATAGATACCACCTCGCACTCTTCAGGTCTTGACGCATAAGCCCCGCAAGTATTGGAGCGGTCTCGTCCTTGAGGTCTCTCCATGCCAGCGCAGAATAGATCAGGTAGACTTTCACGAGGAGATGATATTCAGTGAGCCACAACACTAGCCAGACAGTAAGCCCTGAAGTTATGAGGGTGATTGCGCAAAGAATAAGCCCCCGCATGAACGAACGGGAGCTTGTGAACAATCTTTTGTGCCAGAATGCTATCACTCTGCCTATCATAACGACAGGATGAGGAAAATTCTGCGGATCCCCCAGCACTGAGTCAAGAAGAACCGCAGAGCACAATACTATTCCGAAGGAGTGAGCACAGCCGTCAAGAGGCATTTTTCCGCGCCGTCATACACTATGTCAGCAATCACTAAGGCCTGCGTGTCCGACAAGATAGAGATATACACCTTGCTTCCCTTCGCTGTAACTGCACGCCATAAGTTTATGCCAAGCTCCTCAAGGTCAATAGCTATGTTCTGGAATGCATCAAGGTTTACTGTCCTTACGTCAGACGCAAAAGTCCCTGCTGCCGAAATTTCCGCCGAGCCTCTGCCTCCGGGAGACCCCTCCCGGGAGTACAGCCGCCGGCTGAAGACCCAGAACTGCCGGGAATGGATGGTGCTGACCCTGGAGATCTACCGCAAGAGCCAGCTGGCCAAGGAGAAGAAGCGCCGCCTGGGCTCTGTGGACGAGCGCACCTGGAAGCAGGCGGAGCTGCTCCTGCACGGAGAGCTGGCCACCGCCCTGGGGCTGACCCTGGAGGAGCTGCCGGGGTACATCGCCCGACGCCTGGAAAACAACTGACGACACAAAAAGAGGAGGGCCCACGGGTCCTCCTTTTTCGTTCAGGTCTCCAGGTCTGCCAGGAGCTCTCCTACCTGCCGCTGGAACTCCTGCTCCTCCTCCCGGACCGTGGCCCGATACCGGAGCACTTCCTCCTCCCCCAGCACCTGGGCGGAGAGGAAGGTCAGCTGCGCGGCGGCTTTCTCGGTCTTCACCACGATCTGCCGGTATTCCGGCCCAAGAAGCAGCAGCTCCATGGCCTTCTCCCGGGGCAGCAGCCCGCTGGTAGTCACCCCCAGCACGTCGTAAATGGTATCGTTGGCGATGAGCCCCACGATCACGTCCGTCTCCGCCAGGCTGTCCGGGTAGCCGGCCCGGTTGCGGAAAATGGTCTCAAACCACTCCCCGTCCCGGGAGAGCTCCTTCACCCTCAGCCCGTCCAGGTCCAGCTGGTAGGTATTCAGCACGGTGGTGCTGCCCTTGCGGTACCGGGCCCAGCGGTGGGAAAAGTCCAGGTCCCCGGAGAGATAGAAGCCCGGGCCGAAGTCCGCGTTCTTCCGGCCGTAGCGGACGTCCGGGGCGGGGATAGCCTGAAAGCCGGTGTGGTAAAGGGTCATCTTCATGGGACGCCTCCTGGGGGAATAGTTTCAGGTGCGGCTGAATCCGAGGGGAATCGCTCGAAAATAGAAAGGAGCTCGTTGGAAGGGATGCGGTCGGCTTCCTCCTCCGTGGGAAGACTGGCTACCCAAACCAGGTCTCCCAGGCGAGGGATCCACCAAGGCCACGGGGCGGACGTGCTCTGCTCGGGCAGTTCTACCGTGACCTCCCGGGAAGATTCCCCCAGGGTCAGGCCGGTAAAGCGGTCCAGAGCGGCTTCCGTCACCTGGAGGTCTGTCACCGTCACTTCTGACTGGCCAGCGATGAGGGAAGGGATTGCCAAATAATAGCGGAGCCTTCCATCCGGGTCCTGTTCCCGGGGAGACAGCGGCGGGTATTCCACACAGGCGCGCTCGGCCTCGGTGAACTCCCGGAAGTCCTCCGTATCCAGGCCGTCGGTGGCGGAGCCCCCGTACTGCCATTCTCCGTTGATGCAGTTGATAAGGATCTGGCGGCGGGCCAGGCACCAGTCCCCCTCCCAGCGGGGAGTCTCCCCCCACCAGAGGCCGTCGGCCAGCATGGCCTCGTTGGGCCGATAGACCAGGAAGATCTCGGCAATGACCGCCTCCCCGTCCCAGCGAATGTAAGGGAGGCGCATTTCGAGCCGTTGTCTGTCTAACTCCTCCCACTTCGAGCAGCCCCAACGGGTCAGCATCTCGCGGAGATAGTCCTCGGTCACGCTAAGCCATTGGTGACTCGTCAGGCCCTGGATTTCCTCCGAAGGCAGGGTGTCCGGCCCCCGGGCCGCGCCGCACCCGGCCAGCAGGGCGGTCATCACGGCCAGGGCCAGCAGCAGGGCTATCATCTTCTTCAACATAAGGCACCCTCCTTTACGGGTTACGCGGGCGCCTGCACAGCGCCCTCTACTCTCCTTAACACCGTTTCGGCGGAAACCTTACATTCCCCGGCTAATTTTTTCTTACTCGCTGATCTTTTCCATCTCCTCCACCAGCTCCCCGAACATCTGCAGGGCCGCGTTGACGGGAGCGGGAGTGCTCATGTCCACCCCGGCGATCTTCAACAGGCTGATGGGATCCTGGCTGCAGCCGGAGGACAGGAACTGCTTGTACTGGGCCACGGCGGGGGCGCCCTCCTTCAGGATGCGGTCGGCGATGGCCACCGAGGCGCAGAAGCTGGTGGCGTACTGGAACACATAATAGTTATAGAAGAAGTGCGGGATGCGGGCCCACTCCAGGGCAATGCCGGGGTCGCTGACCATGTCCGGCCCGAAGTAGAGCTTGTTCAGCTCCAGGTACTTGTCGCACAGAGCGTCGGCGGTGAGCACCTGCCCGGCCTCGGCCATGCGGCCCATGGCCAGCTCGAACTCCGCGAACATGGTCTGGCGGTACACGGTGCCCTTGAAGCTGTCCAGGAAGTGGTTGATGAGATACGCCCGCTGCTTCTTGTCGGTGGTCTTCCCCAGCAGGTGCCGCATGAGCAGCACCTCGTTGCAGGTGCTGGCCACCTCCGCCACGAAGATCACGTAATCGCTGGTGCTGACGGGCTGGTACTTGGTGCTGTGGTAGCTGTGCAGGGCGTGGCCCATCTCATGGGCCAGGGTGAACATGCTGTCCAGGTTGTCCTTGTGGTTGAGGAGCACGTAGGGATGGGGCCGGGAGGTCCCGGAGGAGTACGCGCCGCCCCGCTTGCCCTCATTCTCGTACACGTCGATCCACCGATTGTTGAAGCCCTCCTTCAGCAGGTCGGTGTAGTCCTCTCCCAGCACGGAGAGGGCCTCCAGCACAGTCTGCTTGGCCTCCTCGTAGGGAATGGTCATGGCGGCGTCCCCCACGATGGGGGTGTACACGTCGTACATATGGAGCTCGTCCACCCCCAGCAGCTTTTTCCGCAGGGAGACGTACCGGTACATCTTGTCCAGGTTCTGGTGCACCGCCTCGATCAGGCTTTGGTACACCTCCACGGGCACCTCGGTCTCGTCCAGGCTGGCGGAGAGGGTGTCCGGGTACTTCCTGGCCTGAGAGAAGAAGCACAGGGCCTTGAACTGAGCGTTCAGGATGGCCGCCGCCGTGTTCTTGAACTCTCCCAGCCGGCCGTAGTAGGTCTCAAAGGCGTTCCGGCGCAGGGTGCGGTCCGGGCTCTCCTCCAGGGGCACGAAGGAGCCGTTGGTGAGCAGGTGGCTCTCCCCGGCCCCGTCCACCGCCGCGGGGAATTTCAGGTCCGCGTTGTTGAAGATGCCGTGGATGCTGTCCGGGGCCTGGGCCATCTCCCCAGCGTTGGCCAGCAGCTGCTCCTCCCCGGCGGAGAGGATATGTGCCGCCCTGCGGCGGATCTGGTACAGGCTGCGGCGGTACTCCTCCAGGGCCGGGACTTCCTGATAGAAGCGGTCCAGGGTCTCCTGGGGGATGGCCATGATCTCCGGGGTGGAGAAGGCGGAGGCCCCGCCGATGGCCACATAGGTGCTCATAGCCTTGCCGCTCATGTCCTGATAGAAGTTGTTCCCCTGGTCCTGGTCGGCCTTGCAGCTGGCGTAGCCGTGGAGCTTGGACAGCCGGATGCCCAGGTCGTCCTGAAGGCGCAGGAAGGCCAGCAGGTTTTCCCCGCTCTCCCTCAGCTTTCCTTCCCAGCCGGCCACCTGGGCCGCGGCGGCCTTCAGGGCCTCGTATTCCTGCTGCCAGGCCTCGTCGCTGGCAAAAATGTCCTGCAAGTTCCAGGTGAACTCCTGGGGCACGTCCTGTCGTTTGGTATCGGGACTGATCATGATGCTTCCTCCTGTTTCCCGGGCAGCGCCCCGCCCGGCGCGATTTGGGACTAGGATACCACATTTTCCCGGCAAATACAACCGTCGGATAAGCTCTCGGCACATTGCAAAACCCGGAGGGGTGTGCTATACTATTCCCACTGTGAATTATACAGGCCGTTTTCGGCGGACTCTTTTTGACTCAAGGTGACCTTTCGTGCGTTTGCTTTTTTCCATCGTCTATGTGGTCCTCATCGCGGCGCTGGCGCTGTGCGCCGTGTTTGCCCGGCGCTCCGGCAAGCAGATCTCCGGGTCCGTCGCCTGGCTGACCATCGCCCTGATCCCTCCGGTCATCGGCAACCTGATCCTGCTGATCTCCAACCTGGAGCTGCTGTCCGTCATCGGTTGCTACGTCTACTTTCTGGGCATGGACCTGGTGATGTATGCCCTGCTCCGCTTCACCTTTGACTACTGCGCCATCACCTGGCCCAGCCCGGTGATAAAGTGGGCCGTGTACGGCCTGCTGCTCTTGGACGGCATTCAGATGCTGTGCAACCCCTTCCTGCACCACGCCTTCGGGGTGGAGGCCATCGAAGTGGACGGCTCCGCTTACTTCCGGCTCCTCCCCTATCTGGGCCAGAGCTTCCACCGGGTGGTGGACTACGGCATCTTCGCTGCGGTGCTGCTCATTTTCCTGGTGAAGACCGTGACCGCTCCCCGCATCTACGCCAAGCGGTTCTCCGTGGTGTTCTTCTCCGCGGTGGCCGGGGGCCTGTGGCAGACCTTCTACATCTTCTCCCGCACCCCGGTGGATACCTCCATGGTGGGCTTCGGGCTCTTCGGGCTTCTGGTCTACTACTTTGCCATCTACTACCGGCCCATGCGCCTGCTGGACCGCATGCTGGTCACCGTGGTCTCCCAGATGCCGGAGGCCCTGTTCTTCCTGGACCCCAACGGCCAGTGCATCTGGGCCAACCGTGCCGCGGCGGAGCTGGCCGGCCTCCAGGGGGACGACTACGACCTGGCCCCAGAGCACCTGCGCAGGCTGTTTGGGGACTTTGACCGGGACGAGGACTGGACCTCCGTTCGGGTGACACGGCAGGGAGAGTCCACCCAGTACTACCTGATGGAGCGCAATATCATCGCCGACGAAAAGGGCCGGCCCGTGGGCTCCTTCGTGAACGTGCGGGACATCACCCACGACCAGGAGACTCTCCAGCGGGAGACCTACAACGCCACCCATGACAGCCTGACCAAGGTGTACAACCGGGCCGGGTACGACCAGGTGCTCTCCCAGGTGGACCGGCAGCACACCTGCATGCTCCTGATCGACCTGGACCACTTCAAGAGCGTGAACGACACCTTCGGTCATGTGGTGGGAGACCGCATTCTCCAGAAGACGGCCGGCACTATCAGCCACGTGTTCCGGTCCGACGACCGGGTGTGCCGCATTGGCGGAGACGAGTTCGTGGTGTTCCTGGTCCACACGGACCTGCCCAACCGGGACATGATCACCCGCCGGGTCCAACAGATCAACGAAGCCCTCTCCGACACCAAGGACGGCCTGCCCGCCGTCTCTGTCAGCGTGGGGGCTGCTTACGGGGGCCAGGCCAAGTCCGTAGCCGAGTGGTTCAAGCAGGTGGACAGCGCCCTGTACGAGACCAAGCGCCGGGGCCGCCGAGGGCTCACCTTCTTCCCCGACGTGCCCTCCCCCGTCGGTTGAGCAGGACACTACCCCAATAAGCCATCAGAGCCTGCGCCAAGCGGGCTCTTTTTTCTCTTTTTTTCGTCAGCCTCTTTTTATTTTTGAAAACTCTGCTATACTGAGGATAAGAACAGCCGCTGCTGCGGCCAAAGGAGGATGTGACGATGAAACAACTGCGCAAGACCGTGGCTCTGCTCCTGGCGCTGGCCCTGCTGGCGGCCCTGCCTGCCGAGTACACCGGCCAGCCTCGGGAGGGAGCCACCTTCCTGGTGGGGTGCTATACCCTGGCCATGACCGTCTACCTGCTGGCCCCGGCCCTGACCCAGACCCTGGGGGTCAGCGCCCTGCCCCGGGTCACCGCCGCCTGGGCCCGGCAGGACCGCCACGCTCTCCGGGAGAGCGTTTCCGCCGTGTGCCGGGGAGCGGCCCTGGTGTGCTTCCCAGCGGGGCTGGGCATGTCGGTCCTGGCAACGCCCATTACTCAGGTGCTCTTCGGGAGAGACGCTTCGGCTCCCATCACCGCCTCCGCCCTGCAGGTACTGGGGCTGGCGGCGTTGGGGGCGGGGCTCACTGTCCCGCTGAACAGCATCCTTCAGGCTGTGGGCCGGGCGGACCTTCCCGTGAAGCTCCTGGCCGTGGCCCTGGCCCTGAAGACGGCCTCCACCTGGTTCCTCTCCGGGGTGCCGGAGCTGGGCCTGCTGGGGGCGGCCTGGTCCTCTGTAGGGTGCTATGCCCTGCTGGCCGCGGCGGAGCTTCTGGCAGTACGGCGGGTCACGGGGCTGTCCCTCCCCTGGGGGGAGCTGCTGGGGGTCCCTCTGGCGGGGGCGGCGCTGTGCGCTCTGGCGGCCCGCACGGCTTTCCTCCGGCTGGAGCCCGCCCTGGGCACCCTGCCGGCTTTGGCTTTCGGCGTGTGCCTTGGTGCTGCGGTGCATGGGGCCAGCGCCCTGCTGCTGGGGGGCTTTCAAGGCCTGAAAAAGCCCGTAAATGCCCGGAAAAACCGGCGTTTTTTGTGGAAAACGGAAAGAAAGCCCGTTTCGACCTGTTCCCGGCCATAAAAAATTGGAAAAAGGCTTGAAAATGGGGGAGAAGTGTGCTATCATACGCCTTGCTTGGCCCTCCGGAGACTGGGAGGAGCCTGCTGAGATCCGCGGCAAATGTGTGTATGAGTGGCCGCAAAAAATCATTTGGAGGTATAACATCATGAACAAGTCTGAACTGATTGCCAAGGTTGCCGAGAAGGCCGAGATCACCAAGAAGGACGCCGACGCTGCTGTGGCTGCTGTCATCGAGAGCGTCACCGAGGCTCTGGTGAACGGCGATAAGGTCCAGCTGGTTGGCTTTGGCACCTTTGAGGTCCGCGCCCGCGGCGCCCGCACCGGCCGGGATCCCCGCACCAACAAGCAGATCAAGATCCCTGCTTCCAAGGCTCCCGCTTTCAAGGCCGGCAAGGCTCTGAAGGACGCTGTCAACAAGTAATTTCAGACAGATCAGGCGGTCCCTCCGGGGGCCGCTTTTTGATTTCCGGGGAAGGCGGGCTCTTTCAGAGCGGCTTGACCTGGTTTGTCAACTGAATTTGATAGGGGAGTCAGGGCCGCTTTTAGATTTCAGGAAAAAGTGGACTAGCTGAAACAGATAGAGGAGGAGAAGACATTGCGACTGGACAAGTATTTGAAGATCAGCCGGCTTATCAAGCGGCGCACCGTGGCCAACGAGGCCTGCGACGCCGGCCGGGTGCTGGTCAACGGGAAGATCGCCCGGGCCAGCTACGACGTGAAGGTGGGGGACCGGCTGGAGATCACCCTGGGGGAGCGGGTGCTGCGGGCGGAGGTGCTCTCCGTCAGCGAGTACGCCACCAAGGAGCAGGCTACCGACCTGTACCGGATGCTGGAGAATTAGAAATTAGAAATTAGAAATTAGGAATTAGGAATTAGGAATGAAGGCCCCTTCATTTCACCGGGCATGAAAAGGGGAGCGGGCGCATACCTATAGGGAGAGGAACTCACAAGGAGGCATTCCCTATGGCTGATACCCAGCGCCCCGCCCGCGCCCATACCCTGACGGTGTGGGACCGGCATAAGCTCACCGCCACCGGCGTCACCCGGGTGGACGGCTTCACCGAGGAGGGCATCCTGGCCCAGACGGACCAGGGCCCCCTGCACATCCGGGGGGAGGGCCTGCACATGGAGACCCTCTCCGCCGAGAGCGGCGACCTGCTGGTGGTGGGGAAGATCACCGCCGTGGCCTACGGGGAGCCCGCCCGGGGCGGCTCCTTCTTCCGCCGCCTGCTGGGATGAGGACTCCGGGAGCCATCGCCTTCTTCTGTCTGGCCAGCGGGGCCCTGCTGGGGCTGCTGTTCCTGGCGGGGGAGGCCATTGCCGGCCTGCTGGGCCTGAAAAAGCCCGGCCGTGCGGTGGTGGACCTGCTCTGCTGCGGCGTCGCCGGGGTGACGGTGTTCCTCTGCGCCCTGGCCGTGGACAGCGTCCGCCTGCGGCTGTTCCAGGTGGCTCTCCAGGCCCTGGGGGGCTGGGCGGCATGGGCGGCATTGAGCCCCTGGGCCCGGCGGACAGCCCACCTGGGCGCCGCCTGGCGGAGGCGGTTTCGGGCAAAAAGAGGGCCAAAATCTCAAAAAAGAAGCAAAAAGCCTAAAAAAGAAGAAAAAAAGACTTGAAAAAATTATGTTGACCGATATATAATATTTCTACTTGAAGGGAAGCGGAGGGAGACCTGTGGAACAGAAGAAAAAGCAGTCCTATCGCGGGTCTCTGCTGCTGAAGGCCGCCATGCTGGGAATGGCCCTGTTTTTGCTGGGCACCCTGTTGGTATGGCAGACCAAGATCGCCGGAAAGCGGGACGAGCTGGGGCAGCTCCAGGCGAAGATCGCCGCCCAGGAGCTGAGGAACCAGGAGATCCGCGCCGCGGTAGACGCCCTGGACACCCCCGAGGGGCTGGCGGCCTACGCGGAGAAGAAGGCCCGGGACGAACTGGGCTATGCCAAACCCGGCGAGCGTGTTTTCGTGGATGCGGGCGGCTCTGACTGACCCTGCGCCAATAGATCCGGCAAAGCCGAGGAGGAAATGCCAAGATATGCAGCTTGAGGTGGGACAGATCTACGAGGGAAAAGTTACCGGGATCACCAAGTTCGGGGCGTTCGTCAGCTTTGAGGGCGGACAGACCGGCATGGTGCACATCTCCGAGGTAGCGCCCACGTTCGTCAATGAGATCAAGGATTTCGTCACCGAGGGACAGATGGTGAAGGTCAAGGTGCTGGCCATCAGCGAGGAGGGGAAGATCAGCCTCTCCATGAAGAAGGCCCTGCCCGAGGACCAGCAGCAGTCCCAGCGCCGTCCCCGCCGGGAGGACGGGTCCCGTCCCCAGTCGGGAGACCGGCAGGGCAGCTTTGAGCGCCGCCGCGCCCCCCGGGAGCGGAACGACTCCGGGCGCTCCAGCGCCAGCCCCGGCCGGCCGGGAGACTTCGAGTGGACCAGCCGCCGCAACGACAGCGGCAGCTTTGAGGACATGATGAACCGCTTCAAGCAGACCAGCGATGAAAAAATGAGCGACCTGAAGCGCAGCGGCTTCGACACCCGCAAGGGATCCCGTCGGGGCGGCGGCGGTCAGCAGCGTTGAAAAAAGCCCCTCGGGGCTTTTTTTGTTAGGAACTGAGGATCATCGGCCGAAGGGAGGACGTCTCATGAGAGAGATCACGGGAGAGGAGATCAGTCACGCCATTGCGGCGGCCTGTGTGCAGGCCAACCGTGTGCTGCCTCCTGCCCTGGAGCGGGTCATCCGGGAGAGCCCGGTCGGGGAGACCGACCCCACTGGGAAGGCTATCCTGGAGGACCTGGGCCGCAACCTGGACGCCGCCCGGGAGATGGCCCTGCCCATCTGCCAGGATACGGGCATGGCGGTGGTGTTTGCCCAGGTGGGGCAGGAGCTCCACATCCTGGGCGACTTTGAGGAAGCCGTCAACGAGGGCGTCCGCCGGGGCTACGTGGACGGCCTGCTGCGCCTCTCCGTGGTGGAGGACCCTCTCCGCCGGACCAACACCGGGGACAACACCCCGGCCATCCTCCACACCCGCCTGGTGCCGGGGGACAAGCTCACCCTCACCGTGGCCCCCAAGGGCTTTGGCAGCGAGAACATGAGCCGCCTGAAAATGTTCACCCCCGCCGCCTCGCCGGAGGACATCGTGGCCTTCGTGGCGGAGACCGCCCGCCTGGCCGGCAGCAATCCCTGCCCGCCCATGGTGCTGGGGGTGGGCATCGGAGGAGATTTCGAGTATTGCGCCCAGCTGGCCAAGCAGGCCCTCTGCCGGGAGTTGGGCCCCAACCCCGACCCGTACTACGCTGCCCTGGAGGAGCGGATGCTGGCCGCCGTGAACGCCACCGGCGTGGGGCCCCAGGGCTTCGGGGGGGACACCACCGCTCTGGCGGTGCAGATCGAAGCGTACCCCACCCACATTGCAGGGCTTCCCGTCGCCGTGAACGTAGGCTGTCACGTGACCCGGCACCAAACGGTGGTGCTGTAAAGAGCAGGCTTTCCTTTTGCAAAAGAGGAAGAAAGAAAAGGTGTTTTTCTGCCCGCAGCCGTGAATGTGGGCTGTCACGTGACCCGCCACCTGACGGTGGTGCTGTGAGAGGGAAGCCTCCCAAAATGATGATGGACGTCAAAAGGTCCTTCCGGAAAGCTAGGTGATCTCCATGAAAAAGCTCGTCTCCCTGCTGCTCGCCCTGACCTGTCTCCTGCTGCTTGCCGCCTGCGCCATGCGCCCGGACGACGAGCAGCTGGACGTGAGCCAGGCCTACGGGGACCAGGTGAAGCTCCTGCACCTCAACGGCAGCTCCCAGGAGAAGCGGGAGCGCATCCGTCAGGTGTACCAGGCGCTTTACGACTGTTATCCCATTGACAAGGATCCCGCCCTGTTCGCCTACTACCCGGATTATCAGGTCACCGTTAAGGGGGTGGATCAGAAGTTCATCCATGCGGACTACCAACTTCCCGTCCCGGTGGCAGATATCTTCCGGGATGGGCAGGAGGTCCGCGCGGTGGTGGATATCAACGGGGACTGGGTGGATATCCTCTTTACCCGGCCGCCCGGGGATGGCTACCGTTTCGACGATGACGCCGTGGAGGGGCACATCTTCCGCTCCCGGGTCAGCGCCAAGGACTTCAAGGCCCTGCTGAATGTGGAGTAGGGGAGAGCCTCTACCGCCTGAAGAACGACCCAAACAGAAAGGGGAGCCCTCACCAGGGCCCCTCTTTTTTCTGTCTCTGGTCAGGCCTGAGGCTCCTCCTGGGCGTCCGGGCTGACCCACGCCCAGGGCAGCAGCTCCTCCACGGTGTGGACGGTCTTGCCGTCAGGCAGCAGCACCTGGCAGCCGGGGTTGATCTGGTGCAGCAGCTCCCGGCACCGGCCGCAGGGCACCCAGACCTTCCCGTCATACCCCACCGCCACGATCTGCACGGGCTTGTCCTCTCCGGCGGTGAGCATGGCCGCTACGGCGGCGTGCTCGGCGCAGAAGCCCAGGGAGCAGGAAGTGTCCAGGCACACGCCGCGGTAGACGTTTCCCCGGTCCGTGACCAGGGCAGCGGCTACGCCCCCGGCGTCCACGCTGGGGGAGACCCGCCGGGGCTTAAGCACCTCAAAGGCCGCGTCGATCAGGTTTTGGAAATCCATACAGCATGCCTCCTTTGACATCATTCTAGCACAGAGATCCCCCTTTGAAAAGAATCGCCGTAAACGTAAAAAAGAACCCCTTCCGCCCCAGCGGAAGGAGTTCCCAAAAGAAGAAAGCACTCTTGTGATCGGTTTTCAGGGCCCGGCCTTACACCAGGTCTTCGTTGTCGGACTGGAGCCAGGCCGCGTCCAGCTCGCTCTGGGAGAGGGGCGCCGCCGGCGTGTCAGCCTCGTCGCCCATCAGGGTGGTCCGGGTCAGGATGCTGTCGCACCCCATGAAGATGGCGGCCACCTCACAGCGCTTGGCCGTGTCCTTGGGGTTGAGCCGGTTGTTGTCGTCCCCCTTGAAGATGCCCTTGTCCGTGGCCCACTGCAGGGCGGGAACCGCGTAGGCGGAGCAGGCGCCGAAGTCCGCGAAGGCGTTGAACCGCTCGGTGGAGTAGTCCACGTCGTTCCCGGAGCGCCGGGCAAAGTTGAACAGGATGGTGGCGATCTGCTCCCGGGTGATGCTGGCGCTGGGGGAGAAGGTGGTGTCGCTGGTGCCGTTGACGATGCCGTTCTCCGCGGCCCAGGCCACATAGGGGGCATAATACTGGGTACTCTTCACATCCGTGAAACGGGTGTTGGTATAGGCGTTCTTGTCCACCCCGGCCAGCCGCCCCAGCACGGTGACGAACTGTCCCCGAGTCATGTTGCCCCCGGGCCCGAAGGTATACTGGTCGATGCCGTTGAACAGCTCGTTCTCCACGGCGTATTTCACGGCGCTGAAGTACCAGCTGCTGGGCTTCACGTCGGTGAAGGCCTTCCCGTTGGAGAACACCGTCAGCTCCGCGGCGTCGGAGATCTTTCGGCCGTAGATGGCAATGGCCTTAAAGGTGCACCCGGAGGTCACCCGCAGGGGACCCACATACATGTTGTCGTCCTGGGTGGGCTCGCTGCCGTCGGTGGTGTAGTAGATGGCCGCGTTGTTCCACTCGGTGTTCATGAGCACGTAGCCGTCAGAGACCATGAGGTAGGGGGTCCCGTCGATGCCCTCCAGGGGGTCGGTGGAGACCGACTCCACATACAGGGTGGAGATATATCCCTTGGCCCCGCTGGCGGTGGTCACCTGGTACCACTGGTTGGAGGACTTCCCGCTGGAGTCCGTCACGTTGGCCCCGATGGTGGTGCCGATGATGTTCACCCCGGAGCCCTTGCTCAGGGTGGCCACGGGGGTCAGGGCCGGCCCGGGCACAGAGCGCACGTTCACGCTGTCCGCGCTGATCTTCCCGTTATAGGTGGGCTGCACCACCGGGGGGTCCACGGTGCCGGAGTTCCCGCCGGGGGAGAGATACCCGCCGCCGTAGGCCAGGCTCTCGGTGCTGTCCACCCCGCTGTAAATGGTCCGCAGGAAGGCGGCCACCTCATTGGCGGAGGCCCAGTCATTGCTGAGCAGAGAGCTGGGCACAGAGCCCCGGGCATAGCCGTCACTGCCGATGGAGATGCCGTCGATGGTGACGTTCACGTCATACTGGTAGTTGGTATAGTGCACGTACTTCCCGTCCAGCTGGAACCAGCCGCTGCGGGGGTACAGGGTCCCGAAGCCCATGACGTGCCAGGCGGTCCAGCCCCGGCTGCTGCCCACCACCGGGCCCCACAGCATATCCACGTCATAGCTGCTGTTGTCGCAGGCTTCGTTGTTGCCGATATAAATGCCGATGTGCCCGTAGGCCCCGGAGTAGGGATCGTAGTAGTCCGGCTTGGTGATCACCAGGCCGTGGATCCGGGGGATGCCCTCCCGGATGTCGTTGGAGAACACGGTGTTGTTGTGCACCTGGCTGGTGGCGCCGCCGGCCAGCCCGGAGGTGTTCCCGCAGTCGGCATAGTAGGAGTAGATCAGTCCGGCGCAGTCGCTGTACCGCACCCCGCCGATGGTCTGTCCCTTGGCGCCCATGGAGTACTGCCAGCCCTCCCGGTAGGCGGTCATCCCCTGGAAAGCCAGCCCCAGGGAAGTGGGCGTGGTGGCCGCCGAGGCCCCCAGGGCGGGGAAGAGCCCCACGCAGCCCAGGGCCAGCACCAGTGTCAGACACAGCAATCGCAGCAAAGCCTTTCCGGCATGTTTTCGCATCATATAGGATACCTCACATCTCACAGTTTCAGCCGCTCTCTTCTACCCGGCTCTCCTCATACCCGCCCAAACAGGGCCCCCACGGCCCTTCGGCGAATAGGTTACAATTTGGTTACATCGGCCACAGTTTAACATAATTTCCACCTGCTTTCAACCCGATTAGAAAAGATTCACAACTTATTCACAGAAAATTCGTCATTTCCACGATATTTTGGGGGTCCGGCTTTTTCAGCCCCAAGAGCTGTGCCCCTATATAGATGAAAAAACCATTGACATCAGGGGGACAGTGGGGGATAATATAACGGTATATCGTCCTTCCCAGCCCTGCCGGCCCGGCCGGAAAGGGGCTGTCATCCTATTCGGTCCGGCCGCTCCCCGTTTTGGGGCCGCCGGGAAAGGTCGTGAGTCCACGTGAAAATGGGTCATCTCTCCGGAAGACTGGTCAGCCTGCTGCTGGCCCTGGCGGCCGTGCTGTCGCTGGGCGTGCCCGCCTCTGCCCTGGGCGGCTGGGCGGAGCCTGCCGAGCCCCTGGTCCTGGAGGCTCTGGGGGATGGGGCCTACGGGGCGGTGTTCTCCGCTGACAGCGCCCTCCCCGGGGAGGATCTCCCCTGGACCGACGCCACCCAATTCTCCGCCCAGACCGAAGGCAACGGCGCCTTTTACCACCAGCTGACCCTGCGGCAGAAGGCCCTGTACGACGCCATCGACGCCCTGACCTTGGACGACCTGTTCGGCGGGGGCATCCTGCAGGTGCAGGAGAAGCTGCTCTACCGCACCATGATGAATGTGGACGGCGTCACCGGCACCACCCTGGAGGGCACCCTGAGCAACCGGGTGTTCACCCCCTCGGAGAAGGCCATGCCCGCCGTGAAGGCCATCTATACGGACATGATGGCCGCCATCGTGGCCCTGCGCTACGACCGGCCGGAGAAGCTCTGGCTGAACAACATGCGCTACGGCTATGCCGTGGAGAAAAAAGAGAACAGCGACACCATGACCGTGACCTACGCCATGTTCGATTTCTACCTGGAGCACGGGGAGGACACCCGGGCCATGGTGGCCGCCGCCCAGGAGCAGGCCGCCCTGATCGCCCAGGCCGCGGCGGACCAGCCGGACCTGTACTCCCGCGTCAAAGCAGTGTATGAGGCGCTGGCCGCCCGCAATACCTACGGCGATACCGCCAAGGCCCTCTCCCATGACGCCTATTCCGCCCTGGTGCCCGCCGGCGGGGTCAGCCCCGTGTGCGACGGCTACGCCAAGGCCTTCAAGATGGTCCTGGACCGGATGGGGGTGCCCTGCGTGCTGGCCTCCGGCTCCGACCACATGTGGAACAACGTGAAGATGGACGACGGCGAGTGGTATGATCTGGACCTGACCCTGGAGGACACCCAGAGCGAGACCCTGGGCGCCATGACCTACACCTACTTCCTGGTAGGGCGGGACACCGTCATCGGGGAGCAGGCCTTCTCCAAGGCCCCCATCCACACGGAGATCAACCCCTATGAGGCCTACCGGAAGATGAATCCCACCCGCCTCAACGCCGTGACGCTGACCTTCCCGGCCAAGAGCCACACGGCCTACCGCTACCAGGGCCAGAACTACGAGCCCCTCCGGTTCCCGGACGTGGTGCGCAGCGCCTGGTACTACGGGGCGGTGGAGGAGACCAGCCGGCTGGAGCTCTTCTCCGGCTATGAGGACGGCCGCTTCCTGCCCCTGAACAACATTACCCGGGCGGAGTTCGCCCAGGTGCTGGCCAACGCCCTGCGGGCGGACCTCTCCGGCTATGACCGCAACACCTTCTCCGACGTGCCCGCCGGCCGGTGGTACACCAAAGCCGTCTGCTGGGCCCACGAGCAGGGCTACGTCCAGGGGGACAAGGGCCGTTTCCGCCCCAACGACAACATCACCCGCCAGGAGATGTGCGTGGTGCTGGACCGCGTCCTGAAGGACCTGCCCACCCCTGACGGGGAGGCCGAGCCCTTCCGGGACGACGGGAAGATCGCCGCCTGGGCAAAGGCCTCCGTCTACCGCTGCCGGCTCTTCGGCCTGGTCCAGGGCGACGACCGGAACAACTTCCTGCCCGGCGACCCCACCCAGCGGTGCGCGGCCGCCCAGGTGTTCAGCCGCTTCATGAAGCTCCTGGAGACCCCCGACCCGGAGGGGCCCATCGAGACGGAGCCCATTGAGGCCAGGCCCGCGGACCCGACCCCGATCCCCGTGCCCAAGGACCCTACCCTGGTCACGGAGTGAACGAACAGACCGACCCAAACGAGAAATGGATGAGGAAAGGATGAGTCATCGTGAGTAAGGAGCTGGCTAAGACCTACGAGCCCCAGGAGGTGGAGCGCAGGATCTACGACGGCTGGGTGGAGGGCAAGTACTTCCACGCCGAGGTGGACCCCAAAAAGAAGCCCTACACCATCGTGATCCCGCCCCCCAATATCACCGGGCAGCTGCACATGGGCCACGCCATGGACGAGACCCTGCAGGATATCCTGATCCGCTTCAAGCGGATGCAGGGCTATTCCGCCCTGTGGCTGCCGGGCACCGACCACGCCTCCATCGCCACGGAGGCCAAGATCGTGGCCGCCATGCGCCAGGAGGGCCTGACCAAGGAGGGCATCGGCCGGGAGGCCTTTTTGGAGCGCGCTCACGCCTGGAAGGAGAAGTACGGCGGCCGCATCGTGGAGCAGCTGAAATGGCTGGGCTCCTCCTGCGACTGGGACCGGCTGCGCTTCACCATGGACGAGGGCTGCAATAAGGCCGTGCGCCGGGTGTTCGTCACCCTGTATGAGAAGGGGCTCATTTACCAGGGCAACCGTATGGTGAACTGGTGTCCCCACTGCAATACCTCCATCTCCGACGCGGAGGTGGTCTACGAGGAGCAGGACAGCCACTTCTGGCACCTGCTGTACCCGGTGAAGGAGACCGGAGAGTTCCTGGAGCTGGCCACCACCCGCCCGGAGACCATGCTGGGGGACACCGCCGTGGCCATCAACGGGGAGGACCCCCGCTACAAGCACCTCCACGGCTGCCATGTGATCCTGCCCCTGCTGAACAAGGAGATCCCCATCGTGTGCGACGAGCACGCGGATATGGAAAAGGGCACCGGCGTGGTGAAGATCACCCCCGCCCACGACCCCAACGACTTTGAAGTGGGCCAGCGCCACAATCTGCCCATCGTGCGGGTGTTCACCTACGATGGCCGCATGACCGGCGCCGCCGACAAGGCCGCCGCCGATGAAATCTTCGCCGCGGGCAAGAACACCGTGAACGAGCCCCGGGTGCTGGACTGCGGCAAATACGCCGGCATGACCACCCTGGACGCCCGGAAGCAGATCGTGGCCGATTTGCAGGAATTGGGCCTGCTCAAAGAGATCGAGCCCCTCAAGCACGAGGTGGGCACCTGCTATCGCTGCCACAACGTGGTGGAGCCCATGGTGAGCAAGCAGTGGTTCGTCAAAATGGAGCCCCTGGCCAAGCCTGCCATCGAGGCTGTGCGCAGCGGCGAAACCAAATTTGTGCCCGACCGCTTTAGCAAGATCTATTACAACTGGATGGAGAACATCCGCGATTGGTGCATCAGCCGCCATCTGTGGTGGGGTCATCGTATTCCTGCCTGGTACTGCGAGGACTGCGGCGAGACCATCGTGTCCCGTCAGGACCCCACCGTGTGTCCCAAGTGCGGCGGTAAGCGCCTGACCCAGGATGAGGATGTGCTGGATACCTGGTTCTCCTCCGCCCTGTGGCCTTTCTCTACGTTGGGCTGGCCCGATAAAACCGAGGACCTGGCGTATTTCTATCCCACCAGCACGCTGGTGACGGGCTATGACATCATCTTCTTCTGGGTGGCCCGCATGATCTTCAGCGGCATCGAAAACATGGGCAAATCGCCCTTTGATACCGTACTGATCCACGGCCTGGTGCGCGACGAGCAGGGCCGCAAGATGAGCAAATCCCTGGGAAACGGCATTGATCCGCTGGAGGTCATCGATCAGTATGGCGCCGATGCCCTGCGCTTCTCGCTGTGCATGGGCATCAGCCCGGGCAATGATACCCGCTATTCCACCGGTAAGCTGGAATCAGCCCGCAACTTCGCCAACAAGGTGTGGAATGCCAGCCGCTTCGTGCTGATGAATCTGGACGGCATCGAGACACTGGAGGGCAAGCAGCTGGAGCTGGCCGATCAGTGGATCCTGAGCCGCTATCATGAATGCGCCGAAGAGGTGACCCGTCACTTTGAGGACTGCGAATTTGGCATGGCGGCGCAGAAAATCTATGATTTCGCCTGGAGCGAATTCTGCGACTGGTACATCGAATTGGCCAAGGGCGGCCTGCTGGGCGACGATCTGAGCCGTAAGGCCACCGTGCGGGCCGTGCTGACCGAGGTGCTGAGCGGCCTTCTGCGCCTGCTGCATCCCTTCATGCCCTTCCTGACCGAAACGGTGTACAAATTCCTGCCCGGCTGCGAGGAGGCCAGCTGCATGCTGTCCGCCTGGCCCGAGGCCGCCTCCATTCCCGCCTTCCCGGCCGAGGAAGCCCGTATGGAAGGCATCATGGAGATTATCCGCGCCGTGCGCAACCTGCGCGCCGAAATGAAGGTGCAGAACGGCCATAAAGCCCGCTTGATGGTGCGCGCCGCCGAGGGATGGAGCGACGCCATCCTGGGAGCCGAGGTGTTCTTCCAGCGCATGGCCAACGTGTCCGAGCTGGAATTGATCGAAAAGGACGCCGCTGTCAGCGAAAAGACGGTGGGCGCGGTGACCAACGCCGGCGAGATCCTGATCCCCCTGGGCGACCTGGTGGATATCGAAAAGGAGATCGCCCGCCTGAACAAGGAGCGCGAAAACCTGCTCAAGGAAATCGCCCGGGCCGAAGGCAAATTGAATAATCCCGGCTTCATCAGCAAGGCCCCCGAGGCGCTGGTCAGCCAGGAGCGCGAAAAGCTGGAAGCCAACCGCAAGATGCTGACGGCACTGGAAGCGCGCATCGAGGATCTGAAAAAATAATGGAATTCAAACACGAACCTGTTTTGCTGCGCGAGGTGCTGCAGTGGCTTTCCCCGTCCGCGGGCGGCGTCTATGCCGATGGAACGC
>ERZ842401.3242-NODE-3242-length-20523-cov-6.820500_pt1 | contig 20523 bp, 16 predicted proteins | sample MGYA00521270_ERZ842401 | MGnify/ENA primary metagenome ERZ842401 (study PRJEB31892, sample SAMEA3878208) | bioreactor metagenome | biome: Moose rumen | place: Sweden | collected 2011-10 | study: EMG produced TPA metagenomics assembly of the PRJEB12797 data set... | reverse complement strand
AAAACTCCAAGCGAGGTTGCTGCTTAAACTGTCCTAAAATTTGGGGTCAGTTCATTCTTTGTTCTTATGGAGCAAAGCCTTGTGGCAAAGGTGCAGTTACAGTCATCTCTTTGCCGCTAATGGGATGTACAAAAGTAAGGGAGTAAGAATGGAGCATAATTCTTTCGTAGGTGCGTCCACCGTACAAAGTGTCGCCCAGAATGGGAAAGCCCTTTTGTGAAAGATGAAACCTAATCTGATGAATCCTTCCTGTATGGAGCAGGGCGTCAACATAATAAAGCCCGTTATTAAAAGAAGAGACTTTAAAATCAGTGTGGGAATCCTGTCCGCCTTTTGAAGGAGAAAGCAGACCCATTTTGCACTGGGAAGACTTTGCGCTTATGCGTCCCATGGTAAGGCGTACTGAAAATTCATCTGGCAGGGTAAGAGCAGCTTTTGCAGGAGCACATACGGCACGATATTTTTTTATGACAGTATGAGATTCAAACTGACCGTGTATGCCTGCATTTGCACTTCGGGATTTTGTGAACAGAATAACTCCGCTTGTTTCTCTGTCAAGTCTGTGCATTATTCCAGCATATGGAGGATTTCTAAGGGAAGGATTTTTTTTCCAAAGGTAGTCCACCACACACTGATGAAGATTTGCCCTACCCTTTACCACGGTTTCTTCCGTAGAAATAAAGGCTGGCTTGTTTACAACAATAATATAATCATCTTCGTAAAGCAGATCTTTTTCGGTCAGCGTAAACAAAATGTCATCAGGCTGCTTTTCGTAAAAGAGTCTGTCTTCATCTACGCTTACGGTGACGGATTCTGTTCCGCGAAGAACAAAAGAAGGAAGGCGGCACTGTCTGCCACTTACGCTTACGGTGCCTGCAACAATCAACCTGCGAATCTTGCTATTTGAGATTTGAGAATTTACAAGAGGCGGAAGAACCCGGCGAAGGAAGATGTCCAGTCGCTCAGATTTTTCCGCCCTTAAGTCAAAACGCTTCATTACCAGATGTCATGAGGCAGCCTGCTCGGTTTTGCCAAGCACTTTATTTTCGTTGTAGAAGAGGAGGATTATTCCGCCAACGGCACAGAGTATTGCAGCAGCAAGAGCAGCAATGCGGTAACCGCTTCCAGAGTTTACACCAGTAACCTTGTTTACGCCCAGTGTTGCAAGTGAAGTAAAAATCACCATGGCAAGAGCCTGTCCCAACTTCATGCAGAAAGTTCTTGCCGCAAAGAACATGCCCTGCCTGCTTTCGCCAGTAAGCCTTGAATCGTATTCCGCACAGTCCGCAACCATTGCCTGAGGAAGAATGCCAAAGATTGCCATAGGAAGAGCACCGCATACAATCATAATCAGTCCCTGAACAAGCTGACTTAAAGAAGCCGCTCCAAAAGGAGTATTGATTAAAGAAGCCCCCTCTGCTGAGCCCTGTGTAAATGCAGTGAATGCAAACACAAGCGTAAACATTGCAAATGCAAAGACGACCATTTTCTTCTTACCCACTTTTGCAGTAATTGCGTTGATGGGAACATAGAACAAAAGTGAAATGGCAGTCATAAGCACAAGGAACATTGACTGGAATGCCTCGGGAAGTTTTAAGAGGGATGTAACAAAGTAAGGGATTCCTGTCTGGAACATGGTAAGTCCAATCCAATAGAAAACATCTGAACCAACAAAAACCCTGAATGAAGGATTTTTAAAAGTCTTTCCAAGGGACTGCATCATGCTAGCCTGTGAAGGCTGGGTTGTAACATAATCCTTTTCCTTTATTGCAAAGACTGGAACATACATGCACACAAGAGCAACCGCTGCAAAAATTACAAATGTAATTCTGATTGCAAGCATGCGGCTTCCAAGAACAGGAGTAAGGGCGCCCCAAACCATGGGTCCAAGATAACCTATTGCAGTACCCACAATGAATGTAAGAGAAATTGCAGATGAGGCAAGCATTCTTTCCTTTTCTGTATGGGTAATTTCGGAATATAATGCCGTGTATGGAGTGCAGTAAAGTGTAATGCAGAAGTAGTAAGCAAGAACCATTACACATACCCAGATTGAATTTAAAATGCTTCCTGAACCAACCGTTGCATCAAAGGGTGCCCAGAAGACTAGCACTGTTGTAATTGCAAAGGGAAGAGCCGCCCACTTTAAGAAAGGAATTCGCCTTCCGTCCTTAGACTTGCACTTGTCAGAAAGGGAGGCAACCAGAGGGTCGGTTACCGCATCAAATAGGCGTCCCAATGCAGTAATGCCACCAATTACGGTAAGGATTCCCAAAATAACGCGACCTTGGGGAATAAGCACCACCTGACCGCTTGCAATTGCCTCGTCACTGGGAAGATAAAAACTTACGAGCCAGCTTCCAATCAACCCAGAAAGAAGCGCCCAACCAAACTGACCTATTGCGAACAGCCAGATTTTTCCTTTTGTCAATGCTTTCATGACAAACCTCCTTCTATATAAGACTATTTTATTTTATGGCGTTCAGAATAACTTCCACCAACAGCGCAATCTGCTGCTCGGGCATTACTTCCAAATCCATAGTAAGCATATCCCCAGAAAGGGACATCTTCTGCACCATGCTAAAAAGCGAATGTGTCACGGTAAAGTAGACTTCGCTACGCCTGATTTTGGGATTAAGTTTTTTAAGTCCTGAATATGTTACAGAACCGTCGCCTTCACCTTTTTCAAGTGCAGAAAGCACCAACTGACCTACAGTTGCAATTCCCTTTTCGTATTCCGCAAGCCGTTCCTTGGAAACATTCTGCCGATGCACAAACGCATCAAAGTAATAGATGAAGCGGAAGAACTGTTCGTTCTTTGCATAAGCAAGGGGAAAAGCGTTAAGAAGAGCCTTAAGCTGTTCAAATCCCGCAAGAGAATCGTACTCAGGGGAAGTGTAGTATTCCCTAAAAAAATCATTCTGCTTTGACCATGCATAGATGGCGCACTCGATAGCTAAATCTTCCTTGGTAGAAAAATATCTGTACAGGGACGCCACTCCTATTTCAGAGACGCTTGCAATCTCGTTCATGGTAACAAGGTCAAATCCCTTTTCGGCAAACAGGTTGTAAGAGCATTCTATTATGTGCCGTATTCTGGAAGCCTTAAGGGATTCAAGTTCCTTTCTGTGTTTTTCAGCGGCCTGCATATGCATACCTTGAGCCTTTTCCGTCAAGAGGAGTAATTCCTGCGGCAAGCTCTACCGCGTGATAGGCTCCGTTGTACAAGCCAGATTTTTTGTTTGCAATTATTGCATTGTTCATCTGAATGAGCATATCAGGCTTTTCTGCAAACTGCCTTATCATGAACATGGCGTAATCAAGAGAATAGCACTCAGGAGTACCGTCGCCAACTTCTGCACTTCGGATTGCGCCCCACTTCTCGTGACCGCCCACATGCTGAATCATCAGTTTGGGAACAGGATAGAATGCAAGCTCGCTAGGCTTTGTCATAAGTAGGTCACAGGCACGCATAAGAAGGTTCGTGGCATACACAGCCGCAAAAATATTCTTGTGGCAGAACACATGAATTCCCTTTGACTGGGGCTTTTCGCAGGAAGAATCTGCAAGGGCTGAGTTTACAAATTCAGTTGTCTTTGCCCAGTCGTCAAAATGAAGGACTGCCAGTTCTTCAATGCCTGATATCTTCTGTCTGAACATGTCCCACACATTGGCATAGTCGCCTATGTTAAGATAAAGGGTCGCCTTGTTCTGCTTTATGTAGGGAACAAGTGTCTTTATAAGAGAAGCAAAATAGTCTCCCTGGGCACCGGCTCCTCCAATGCTAAGCAGGAAGCGGAGTGGCTTTCCATTTTGCAGACGGTCAATTCTTGCGGCACAGTCTTTTTCTATGTTCTGTACAAGTTCATCGTCAACATAGTGGGCTGTATAGACAATGTCATTTTCTCCCATGGGGTTAAGGGTTCGCTTTTCGTCAAATCCTGCAAGGGTTCTGTAGCCTATGTAGGAAGATGGAGTCTGAATGGTGTGCAACGCCCCTTCCGAAAGATGAAGTGCCATGGGCCAGTTGTCTGGAATTGCATTTACCACATGGGTAAGGCCTGCATGAACTGCCGCCTGAGAAGGCCACACATGAGTTGCAATATAGGGAACATCTTTGGGAATGTCAGTAAAAAGAGGAACCATAAGCTCTGCATTTTTTTGGTCGCCTGCATTGTAGGAAAGTTTTTTAAAGCCTTCGTAGTTTAAAGGATCCCAGACAAGTTTGTTAAAGAGTTTGAACTTTTGGGAAAGGCGAGAACCCAAGGAATACAGTTCGTTCTGGGAACTGATTATTTTTGTGCAAGTTGTTTCGGGGAAAGAATTAAGATCAAGCCAAAGCGGAGTGTATCCCATTGCATGTGCGCAGGAAGCCATTGCCATAGAAATGCGGTAGTGTCCAAATCCCATGCGGATGTTTCCTATGATGACGCATTTTTCTGGAAGAGTTTCGAGGGGATTGTCTGAAAGCTTTAAAACCTTGACGCCCATAACGGGAGTAAGAACTTCGTTGTCTACAGCTGCAAGATGATAGGGAGTTGAGCGGTCGTCTCCAAACTTCCTAAGGAATTTCTTCTGAGTCTTGGCAGCCTTTTTAATTGTTGCCCTGTCAATCTGATTTCCAAAAATTACAGAACTTCTGTCTTTCATATTTTCCTCCATAAGTATTTTAAAGTTTAATTAGATGCTTGCCCTTTGGAATTCCCACAGGCTTAGAGAATGTTTTTCCATAAGGTAGCCGTTCTTGGTTTTTGTTGCATGCAGAAGAAGCGGTTCGTATGCAGTACTGTCGCTTACTCCGTTAAGTCCCAGTTCGTCATGAATCTGACCGTCATGAAGGGGAACAGGCTTGTCCGACAGGTTTATAAATCCTACAAAGCGAAGGTTTTTTGAATACACGCAGTAGGTTTCATCAGTCATGTTAAGCACGGCCCATTCCGTTTCGCGCAGAATTTTAAACAGGTTTTCAATGTGGTTAGTAAAGAAGCCTTCACTTGCGCTGTTAAATTTTACCGGATCATCAGAAAGCATAAGCTGGCTTGAGAACATGTAGTCGGTAAGGGCAATAAGTTCCTTTTCTGTGTCGGTAAGGGAAATGTTTTCATAGCGCATGAAAACAACATCGGCATCGTTAAGGTAAACACTCTTGTTCCAGAAGGCGTGTCCTATGGTGCTCTGAAGGTTTGCATATGCTCCTGCCCTTGCAGAAAAGTGTGCCCTACGAAGATAGTTGGTATCCCATGCCTCGCGAGTGTCGGGTCCAATTCTTGAAAGGGGGAACTGGTTAAACGAAGACTCAAGGGGAAGTCCGCAGCCCAAATATGCCACAGGCTGAGAATTGCGGTTTTCTTTTATTGCGGTAATCATTCTGATTGCACGATCGTACCACTGATAGGCGGCACCTCCGTTTTTAAACACACCGTCAATCATTCCCGCAAAGAGAAAGTCCAGTTTAAGGTATCTGAATCCCCACTTGTTTACAACGGTATCCATAACTCTGGCAAGATAGTCCACAACTTCATCATTGCTTAAGTCTAGGCAGAAATAAGAATAGGGCTTTGAAGGTTGGTCTTTTCCAAAGGGAGCGCCCCACAGAAGATGGAATCCTGCAGGAATAGGCTTACCCTTTTTGTCTCTAAGAATCCAGTCTCGGTGATTTTTTGCAATGGAACTTCTCCAGTCCACAATAAAGGGTGCAAGCCAAAGCCCCGGAATAAATCCCTTTTCTTCGATTGAGGAAGCAAGGGTGGTCATACCTTCTGGAAAACGGTTTTCGTCAACTTCCCACTGTCCGCAGGCCTTTTCCCAGCCGTCATCAACCTGGAACACAACGGGACGGTTTCTTTGAATACAGTGCAGGTTTATAAGGTTATCCGTCTTGGAAAGATTTTCCAAATCTGCAGCAATAAGTTTGCTGTCAATGTTTGCATAGTGATTGTACCAACTTTCCCATCCTGCAGTGTAGATTCTTCTGATGCGGTCGTCATAGGCACAGTTAAGAAATTCCAACTGCTGCATGCGAGGACTTTCAGAAGAGCCAAACAGGGCTGCAATTCCGTTTTTAAGAGCAAAGTAATTGTATGCCACAAAAATTGTTATTTCTGCAATTCTTTCTCCAGCTCGCCATTTTTTTCCATCAGAGTATGCGGTGCAGTAAAGGGTACGGGTATTTCTGTCCACAAAAAACTGAACTGGAGGAAGCACCTTGTTACGGGAATCTTCTTTAAATTCTTCAGCAGGGCGTGGACGAACTTCATTGTAGGCAGGAGAAGCATTTCCTGTGGATGCAATTACCATATATGTCGTGCCCCACCTAAGGTAGATTATGAACTGCCCCTTAAGGAGTTTTTCTTTTGGAACCAGAGAAGAAGGTTTTCCGGGAAAGGTAATGTACTGCTTCCACTGGGGAATGATGGGAATGTATTCCTTCTGATATTTTCCGCATTCAATTTCTCCGCCAAAGCCCCATGACTGCCAGCCAGAACCGTAAAAGGCAAAGTCGTTAGCAATGCAGTTTTTAATCTGCTCGGGTCGTTTTACCAGTTTGATAAGGTCGTCAATCTGTGCGGTTGCAAAGAGCAGGTTTTCTTTGTCAGGCTCTTCGCTAGGCTGCAGCATGGCATAACTGCACCTGTGGAAGGAACTGCACTGCTCCACGCTTAAGGGCAGATTTTCTTCCTTATGGAAAATTCCCGAAATGTCCATCATTGCCTCCATTCAACATGAGAGTATTACTATCACATTGATAAATAAATTATCACATGAGAATGGCCATCTGTCAAGGAAAATTTTTGCTTTTTTTGCGGAAATATGACTGGTTTAATTAGGCCGGAGTTCTGCTAAGGGCCAGTTCGTTCAAAATGCCTTCCATTGCTATAAAACTCTGTTGGCTTAGAGAATTTTCGTTGTCTAACTGGGTATGAAAAAGCCGCCAGGTGTAAGGTATGCGTTCCTTGTAGGAGTATTCCACCATCTGACCGGAAAGCCGCTCCTGTTTTGTCGACTCACGGTTCATTACGGCAGCCTCAAGATTTTTGTCCGTCATGAGGGATCTGGCGTAAAGGGAAGCCTCTTCTGCTGGAAGCATGGTTATGGCTACGGCAGGAAGTCCGCAGGCAAGAAAAGAGGCGTTGTCGCTGTAGGGTACGGGAAGACACATCCATCTTCCGGGGTTTGCATGGGAAAGAAGGTTTTGCGTACGGTCAAAGAGGTCTGTAAATTTTGAAAGGAATGATTTTGCTGTTTTTGGAGGAAAAGAATGCTTGGAAAGGACTGACACTTCTCCCCTTCCGCAGGCGTCAAAGACATAAATGTCATCGTTGGTTATGCCCAGTCTTTTAAAGACATTTGCTATGCCAAAAGCCCCCTGTTCAGAAACTCCTGTAGTCCAGCCAAGTTCTTCACCATCGGTAAAGAAAATGCGCACATTGTGTTCCCCTGCAAAAGAAGAAAGTCGCACTGCCCAGTTCATTATGCTCCAGACCGCCGCCGAATTGTCGTTGGCACCGGGACTTCCCGAAACTCTGTCGTAGTGGGCTATGACTGTCTTGATTTTAAACTGGGGATTGTAAGCCGACTTGTCAAACTGCACTAGAATGTGATTTTTTCCGTCAATTACAGTCCTTGCACTTTTTACACCACGAGCATCAAGCCATTCCTGAATGAATGTTGCCCTGTCGGCATCTGGTGCAATGAACTGTGAAAATTCTGGCGGAAGAAATCCCATAAGCGCTAGTTCCTTGGGCGAGGAGCCTTTTCCTGTGCTTCACTTACGCGGATTTTGCGTCCGTCAACCTCTTTGCCGTTAAGGGCATCTATTGCCTTTGACACAGAAGCGGAATCAGCAAATTCCACAAAGCCAAAACCCTTGGAGCGCTGAGTCTCCCTGTCCTTTATGATGACAGAAGAAACCACTTCTCCAAACTGAGAAAACAGAGAGCCTAAAGTTTCTTCTGTAGTTGAATAACTTAAGTTGCCAGCATAAATTTTGTTTGCCATAATATCCTCTTTTTAAAACAATAGAGAAAAGCCTTTGGGCTGTCAAGCGTCTTCCAAATTCTATATGGGAATGCACTTGTCACCCACATTTTCCATTTTTCACTTGCCGACTAAAGACAACTGTGCTATAATTTAAGGTAATATGAATAAGAAGCAATTTTACAGTTTATTAAAGGCAGTTCCAAAAGCAGAAATCCATCTGCATAGCGAAGCTGTAATGTCACGCAAAACAATAAAAAAACTCTACAAGGTAAGTCAGGGAAAGGCCATGACCTCGGAAGAGCTTAAGGAACTCTTTGACTACAACGACCTTAACGGATTCATTGCGTCATTCCTTAAAGTACAGTCTTACATTTCTTCCGTGGACGCACTTAAAATAGTATTTGATGACATCCAAACCTACCTTGACGACAACAACATTGTTTACACTGAACTGTTCTTTGCACCTTCTTCATTCATAAAGCGCGGATTTGACTTCCACGAAATGATTCAGAGCATTACCCAAAGCATAAAGGAAATCCAAAAAAATACAAACCGCACCATGCGCCTCCTTGTGGATGTAAGCAGAACCTTCGGCGAAGAAAACGCCATGAACAACTTAAACCTTACCCTTAAGGAAAACAATCCCTACATTTTGGGAATAGGACTGGGGGGAGCAGAATCAAAAGGTCCTGCAAAAGATTTTGAACGGGTGTTTGCAAAGGCCAGAAAAGCAGGACTTCATGTAGTTGCACACGCTGGCGAAGATGTAGAAAGTTGGTCCATAAAAGACGCCCTTCACCTTCTTAAGGCTGAACGAATAGGTCACGGAATTACGGCAGCACAGGATGCTGAACTTGTAAAGGAAATGGCAAAGACTCAGGTTCCCTTCGAAATCTGCCCCACTAGCAACACCTTTACAAAAAAAATCGTAAGCCGCATAGAAGACCATCCCATCCGTGCACTTTACGACGCAGGTTGCTTCGTAACAGTAAACACTGACGACCCAGCTTTCTTTGGAGTTTCCCTCATAGACGAATACTGGAACCTCTACTCCAAACTGAATTTTACACTGGACGAAATAAAGACCATAATCCTAAATGGATTCAAGGCATCCTTCATATCTGACAGCGCAAAGAAGAAGTACACCTCGGCAGTTAACAAGGCTTGGAAGGAATGGTTTGCCGCAAATCCTGACGCAAAGGAATAAGCAAATCTTACATCAGGCTACCGCTGCACCTTAACCGTAAAGGGAACCTTAAGTTCGTTACCCATAACATCGGTTACGACAAGGGCACCCTTTCCTCCTCTGCCAAGGGTTCGCACATATGTGCCTGCCATTCCACCTTTTAGAGAAACAGCAGAAGGTCCTATCAGTTCAAGGGCACCTTCGGTTTTAAGAGTAACCGCTTCCTGATAGAAGGGATTTATGTTTCCGTTTTCGTCACAGGCTGTAAGATGCACTGCCGCTACATCGTAAGAATTTCCTTCCACAAGAATGTCACGGCTGGTCACTGCCTTTATGCCTACAGGGCGTCCAGGACTTTTTATGACTGTCTTTACTAGCTTTCCGTCGCGGTAGGCTTCAAAGCGGTAAGTAATTGTCTGTCCGCCCCAGTTGCCTATGTACTTTCCATACAGTGCAGTAACTGATGCCCGGTTTATAACTCCTGTTGCAAACAGAGGAAGAGCCTTTATCTTTATGCCCAGAGGAAGATTTTTTTCTCCGTACTTGGAAATTGCGTGAAGCAGACGCTTTACTGTCTCTGCCTTTTCTGCAGGAATGTGATCCTCGTTTACAAGGCGGCTTCCAATGTAGTCGTCAACAAGAATGGGTCCGTGCCTTAAATTCTTGTATGGAGAATCTTCCCTTGTGTACTGCTTTATGAAAATCGTGTTTACAAACATTTTTACGCAGTCGGCATTTGTGTAAATCCACACATCACCCTTAACTCCGCCAGGATACTCTCCAATGTCCATGGAGGAACTTACCTCAAGAACATCGCCTACTACAGAAGGTTCTTCCTGACTTTTGTAAACCGCTGCCGCAAGTTTAGGATTGCGGAACATGTCCATTACACCGTGGTAACAAATCATGTCGCCAGAACCAAAGTCCTTGTGAGTGTTGTAGTCAAAGGCGCACCATCCGCTGGCACCAGCAATTTCGTCGTAGGAAGCAACCGTATCCAAAACTTTTGCGTGTCGTTCTGCATGCTGGGTTCTGTGGGCCTCGCAGTCAAATGACTTTGTAGGGAACATGTGTCCGTTGTATTCCGTAACCATGTAGCCTTTGTTGCTCTTTGTAACTTTGTCCTTGTGCAACACACCGTCGTTGTCTCCGGTATGAGAAAAGTCGTTGTAGGTATAGACATCTTCAAGGAAACTGCTGTGCTTGAGGAACCTTACGCCACCTGTTACGCGAGTGTCGTCAAGTTCATGAGCAAGGGCATTTGTCTTTGTATACAGTTCATCATTGTCCTGACTTTCGTTAATGCGGACTCCCCACAGAAAAATGGAAGGATGATTTCTGTACTGCATTACCATTTCTCTTACATTTTCAAGGGCCTGCTCCTGCCATGCCTCTGCTCCAATGTGCTGCCATCCGGGAATTTCGGTAAAGACCAAAAGACCAATTTCGTCACAGCGGTCTATAAAATGCTGGCTCTGGGGATAGTGGGATGTGCGAACCTCGTTAAGTCCAAGTTCAAACTTAAGAATGTCGGCGTCTTCCCTCTGCATGTTTCTTGGCATTGCGTAACCAACATAGGGAAAACTCTGGTGACGGTTAAGTCCGCGGATTTTAATTTTCTTACCGTTAAGATAAAATCCCGTTTGGTCAAACCTAATATCCCTAAATCCAAAGCGAACAGTTTTTGAATCCACCACCTTGTTCTTTTCGTTAAGAAGTTCACTAGTCAGATTGTATAGAACGGGGCTTTCAATGTTCCACAGTTCTACAGGTGCGGCATCGGAAGCGGTAAGAATTTTTTGCCCCGTAATTCCGCATGCAATTTCTGCAGAAGGTTCTACCTTTGACTCTCCAACCTTTACGATTTTTTGCCTTAAGGAATATCCTTCGGGAATTTGGTCAGAGTTCAGCGTTACTTCTGAAGTAAAGTGATTCTGCTTTGTCTTTACAAAAACATCCTCTATGAAGACAGGATTTTTTATTTCGAGATACACATCACGGTAGATTCCGCCGTAAGTCATGTAGTCAACCACATAGCCAAAGGGAGGAAAGTCCAAAGACTCGCGGCTGTCCAGTTTTACCACAAGCACATTGTTTTTTGCGCCCTTTGCAAGATGTTCTGTAAGGTCAACTGTAAAGGCAGTGTAGCCTGAATTATGCACGGCAAGAGATTTTCCGTTTAAGAAAACTTCGGCCTGATGTGCAGCGCCCTCTAGTGTAAGAAGCACCTTCTTTCCCTTCCAGGTTTCTTCTGTCTTAAAGAGCTTTCTGTATGCGCTTACCTTCTGATACATATCTACACTGAATGCATTGAAGGGAGTTACCGCAACAGTATGGGGAAGCCTTACGCTTTCCATTTGCCCCTTAAAGGCAGAGCCCAACATTTTTGCATCAAAGGCAGGAGAATACTGCCAGTCATCGTTCAAATAAATCCTGTCTTTCATAAAACAATTCCTTAGAATGTTGCAAGGGTTCGTTCAATTCTGGAAAGAGACTTTTCCTTTCCCAAAATCCAAATGCTTCCGATAAGAGGAGGACTTACCCTGCTTCCCGTTACAGCCATGCGAAGTGGCATCATAAAGTCACCCAACTTTATTCCAAGATTTTCAGCGTAAGTTTTTGCAAGGTTTTCTGCATCCTCGTGGCTCATGCCAAAAATCTTTGAAACAAAGTCCTTTGCGGTTTCAAGAACTTCCTTTGTCTTTGCCTCGTCCAGTTTTTTGGGGATGATGTTTTCTTTTGCAGGAACCTCTGGCTCCGTAAACAAGAAGTGAACCATCTCGGCAGCATCTGTAAGGAACTTAAGGCGCTCCTTAATAAGGGGCATAAGGCGCATAAGAGAATCCTTTACTTGCTCACTTGTCATGTTCATGCTGCTGTCCACGCAGTAGGGCTCACCGTCTTCTCCCAATGCTACACCGCTAAACTCAGGTCCAACATTTGGTTTTGGCTGGGGATTTTCGGGATTTATTTCCAGAGTGGCATCGCCAGTTCCAGTAATAAAGGGAAGTGTCCACTTATAAAGTTCTTCATCGCTCATTGCACGGATGTACTGACCGTTGTACCACTCAAGTTTCTTGTAGTCAAAAACGGCAGGCGCTTTGTTCAAATGTTCAAGACGGAATGCCTTACCCAGTTCCTCTAGAGTGTACATGTCCTTGCCCTCTTCATAAGAACAGCCAAGAAGGGCAACATAGTTTACAATTGCCTGAGGAAGATAACCGCGGGCACGGAATTCGTTAAGAGAAGTAGAACCATGACGCTTTGAAAGTTTTTTACCGTCAGAGCCGTTTACCATAGGCAGATGGCAAAATTCAGGATGCTCCCAGCCAAAGGCACGGTACATCTGAACATGAAGAGGCGTAGAGGGAATCCACTCCTGAGCGCGCATAACATGGCTTATCTTCATAAGGTGGTCATCTACAATGTTTGCCAAATGGTATGTTGGGAATCCGTCGCTTTTAAGAAGGACAGGATCAGGACTTATGTCTTCATTCTTCCAGATGATGTCTCCCAAAAGATGGTCTGTAAATTTTGTCTCACCTTCCATGGGAACCTTAAGGCGGATTACATAGGGTTTTCCAGCATCAAGATTTGCCTTTACTTCTTCAGGGGTAAGATGGCGACAGTTGCGATCGTATCCAGGCGGCAGTTTGTTTTCGGTCTGAATTTTTCTTATGCGCTCAAGTCTTTCCGCATCGCAGAAGCAGTAATAGGCTTCACCCTTCTGAACAAGTTCTTCCGCATATTTTTTATAAAGCTCAAAACGCTCACTCTGAACATAGGGGCCATATTCTCCGCCCTTAGAGCCACCTTCGTCCCAGTCAATGCCCAGCCAAGCCATTGTGTCGTACAGATTCTTTACATAGGCTTCGTCAAAACGAGTACGGTCTGTGTCTTCCAGACGCAAGATGAATTTTCCGCCCTTTGACTTTGCAAAAAGATAGTTAAAGAGGGCCGTACGAACTCCACCAATATGCTGCAATCCAGTTGGAGATGGTGCGTATCTAACACGAACTTCTTCCATAAAATCAACCTCAAAAAATTTAATTTCAGTCTATTATATTGATAAGAAGAAAAATGTACAACAGCATGAAGAAGATGCCGACACTTTAGGAAAGGGGTTTCTGATGAAAAAAACGCTCATGCTGATTTTGGCCTTACTGGCCTCCGCACAGGTTTATGCCCTTATCCTCTACCGTCCTGCAAATTCAGGCTCAATAAACGAGATAAACTGCTACCTTAAAATAGAAGACGAAGAGGGAAACGATGTTACACAAACGGCTGCCAGAGCATGGTACGCATGGTACAGCGCACCTAAGGAAATACACTCTTACCAGAACAGGCTGTATCTTTCAGGCGGAATGATAATGCACATTTACTTTAACCCGGGAATCTACCGCCTTACTTTTTACACGCCTTTGGAAAAGCAGAATCCCTATGACTCATCCCTTCCCCACACAGGAAGCGACTGGATTTCAAACACATATACCTACAACACCGAAGACAGCCAGCTAAGAGTACTTTTTATAAGCCCCACTGCAAACGAAAACGGATTCTACAACGGCTCCTGGCACATAGACTACAAGGCTCCCCAATACTACAAGTTTACAAAGCCATACCGCGAATAGGCTAAAAGGCTGTGCATTTGCAAAAGACGGCAACAGTCTGCAAAGAAGCCTGCTGGCAGTGAAAATGGGCGTAGGAAAATCTGTCTGCAAAGAGGACCGAGCAAATAAAGCAGGCGTAAGCGGAAAAGGACTGCAAAGAAGCCTGCTGGCAGTGAAAATGGGCGTAGGAAAAAACAGGCTGGCAAAACATCTGCACAAGCGTAGCGCGGAAGCCGTTTTGTCAGACTGTTTTTCCCGAGAGCCCATTTTCACTGCCAGCAAAATTCTTGCAAGAGTGTAACCTGTTTGCAAAAGCCCCACATTTGCAGTATATTAACCCCATGAAGACAAAGGCAGTACTTTTTGATTTAGACGGAACCCTCCTTAACACACTGGAAGACATTACCGACGGATGCAACGAAGCACTCAAGCAGTTCGGTTACACAACAAAATCCGTAGAAGAAATCAGACTAGCAGTTGGAAACGGATTCAGGCGTCTCGTGGAACAAATTGTTCCTCAGGGAAAAGAAAATCCCATTTTTGAACAGGTGTACGAAGCGGCCCACAGCGCATATGCAAAATGCTCACGCAACAAAACAAAACCCTACGAAGGAATTCTCCAAGCCATGCAAAACTTAAAGCAAAAGAATATCCTTATGGGAATAATTTCAAACAAGCCCGACGAGCAGGTAAAGGAACTTAGCACCATCTTCTTCAGCGACTTTGTAAAGCCAGAAGCCTCTGTAGGAGAAAAAGAAAGCGAAGGCATAAGAAGAAAGCCCTACCCCGATTCAGTTTTTTCAGTCATGAAATTTCTTGGAACTTCAAAGGAAGAAACGGTTTATGTAGGTGATTCTGATGTTGATATAACCACGGCAAAAAATGCAGGACTCAAATGCATAAGCGTTACCTGGGGATTCCGCCCAAGGAACTTTCTGCTGGAGCATGGAGCCACAAGTCTCATAGACTTCCCCCTTGATTTGATAAAGGCACTGGACTAGACATGAAGGAATTTCTTACAGGACGGATTGCAAGAGAACTTTCGTTCTACCGCATAAGGGAAAAAATTTCCAGTTTCGCAAAAACGGAAGAAGGCAGGGAAAGGGTCAACAGCCGAGAACCCTGCGACGACAATGCGGTCATAGAAAAACTTAAGTCTTTCGGAAGGGAATGGAGCGTTTATCTTGACGCGCAAAAAAAAGACCCCATTACCTATGTGCCAGACATTCATCATCTACTTCCTGTTTTTGAAACAGAAGGTTCCTCACTTACAACAGAACAACTTTATGCATTGGGTCAGTTCTGCTCATGTGTCCTTTCGCTGCAAAAGTCTATAAAAAATGCACTGGCAGAACTTGATATTCCCGGCATTGCCCTTACCTGCTCAGAGATTCCCGACTTAAAAAATGCTGAGGGAATAATTTTTTCCGTACTAGATGCGAACGGTCAGATGAGAGACCTGCCAGAACTTCAGGAAATAAGAGCGCAGATTATAAGAGCGCAAAAAGAAATAGACGCTGCAATAAAGCGCTACACAGCAGACTCTTCACTGGGTTCTTCTCTGCAGTCAAAGGTTCCAGCGTTAAAGTCAGGAAGGCAACTCCTTGCAGTGCGTGCAGACAGACGGGGAGACATTCACGGCATTGTGCATGAAGTAAGCGCGTCTGGGCAAACAGTTTTTATAGAACCAGAAGAAGCCGTTAGGGCAAACAACAATCTTGTTCAGGCTGAATTTAAATTGCAGGCTGCCATAAGAAAAATTCTCCTGCGCACAACGGCGGAACTTGCTCCCTACAAATATGATTTTGGCAATGCTCACGAGACACTTCTTTTTCTTGACGAAACATTTGCAGCGGCAAAGTGGAAGACCACAGTAGGCGGAATTTTTGCAGAAGCATGCAAAGGAGAACAGAACCTTACTTTGGTAAGAGCAAGACATCCACTCTTGGGGGATTCCGCAGTTCCCATAGATGTTGCATTTATGCCTCAGAAAACAGTGCTAATCATAACAGGCCCCAACACAGGCGGAAAAACCGTAACCCTAAAAACAATAGCACTCTTTGCTCTTTTAAATCAGGCGGGATTTCCTGTTCCTGCAGAAGGAGGAACAAGGCTTCCTGTCTTTTCTTCAGTGTTTGCAGACATTGGAGACGACCAGTCAATAGACGAATCCCTAAGCACATTTTCTAGCCACATGAAGAACATTGCAGAAATGATAAATCATGCAGACAAAAACTCTCTTATACTTTTAGATGAACTGGGAAGCGGAACTGACATGCATGAAGGCGGAGCAATCGCCATGGCCGCATTGGACACACTGATTGAAAGGCAGTCACTCATTCTGGTAACAACCCATCACGGCATTTTAAAAAACTACGGATACACTAGACCGCAGTGCATAAACGCGAGCGTAGAATTTGATGCGGACACACTCCGTCCCACTTACCGCATAGTCATGGGCATTCCCGGAGAAAGTCACGCTTTGGACATTGCCCTAAACTCTGGACTTCCAGAACATGTTGTGGCGGCGGCAAAAAAATACATTGACTCAAACGAGGCTGATGTAAGCGAACTTATAAAAGGCCTTGGAAAAAAACATGCCGAACTTGACGCACTCATAAGCGAGCAGGAAGAAAACAAATTCAATCTGGAAAAGCAAAAGCTAAAGTTGCTAGAAAAAGAGGAAGCCGTAAAGGAAAAGGAACTTGCCCTTAAGGAAGAAGAACAAAGGGAAAGCCGTGCATTCGTAAGAGAAACTCGAAGCAAACTTGAAAACCTTGTAAGGGAAATCCGCGAAGGAGAAATCACCAGAGAAAAAACTCTTTCTGTAAGAAACTTCATTAACGAAATTACTTCTGATGTTGAAGCCCAAGAAAAGGAAATAGAAAATCTTACGGCACAAAAAGACGAGGCCCGTTCTCTTGCAGAAGAACAGAAGCAGAAGGTTCTTGCAAACGGAATCAGACTTTCTTCGGCAGGAAGCCACAAAAGTTCTGGCACTAGAAAAACAAAAAAACGACTTTCCAATGCAGAGGCATTTGCAAAGGCAAGCGTACCTGAGGCAAGCGCAAAAAAAGTTCAAAAGAAACCCCTTGTTTTTGAAAAGGGTGCGCAGGTTGTTTCAAAGGCGACAAAAGCAGAGGGAACACTTCTTGAAGAAGTAAAGCCCCATGTGTGGTCGGTTCAGTTTGGTTCCGTAAAGATGACGGTGGCGGAATCAAACCTTGCGCTTACAAAGCAGAATGAAAACAAAATCTTAGGCGGAAACACCATAATCGTTTCGGAAGAAAAACCCAAATTTGAACTTAGACTTTTGGGAATGAGGAGCGAAGAAGCCCTAAAGAGCCTTGAACATCAGATTGACTTGTGCATGATAAACTCATTTAAGAATTTTTCTGTCATACACGGAAAGGGAAACGGAATTCTACAGCAGGCGGTTCACGATTATCTTTCCCATGCTCAGGGAATAAAAAATTTTTACTTTGCAAAACCAGAAGACGGCGGAACGGGAAAAACTTATGTGGAGTTGTTTTAAATGCTGAACGAATTTTCCAGAACTGAACTTCTGTTTGGTTCTGACGCAATGAAAAAACTAAAATCCTCACGCGTTGCAGTTTTTGGCGTAGGCGGAGTTGGAGGCTATGTTGCAGAAGCCCTTGCACGAAGCGGAGTTGGAAGTCTTGACCTTATAGACAGCGATAGTGTTTCGCTTACAAACCTTAACCGACAGATAGTAGCTCTTCACAGCACCATAGGACGCTACAAGGTTGATGTTATGAAGGAACGAATTCTTGACATAAACCCTGAGGCAAAAGTTACAGTCTACAAATGCTTTTATCTTGAAGAAACAAAAAGCCTGTTTGACTTTTCCTGCTACGACTATGTAGTTGATGCGGTTGATACGGTAAGCGCAAAGATTCAGCTTATAATGCAGGCAAAAGAAGCAGGAACTCCAATAATTTCTTCTATGGGTGCAGGAAACAAGACTCACCCGGAACTTTTTTCTGTGGCCGACATTTCTGAAACTTCAGTCTGCCCCCTTGCCCGAGTGATGCGACAGGAATGCAAAAAGCGTGGTCTTACGAATGTAAAGGTAGTGTATTCCAAAGAGTCTCCCCTTGCTCCCAAAGCCACGGAATGCAGCGAAAAGAAAGGAAACTCAACAGCCCCAGGAAGCACAGCCTTCGCCCCCTCAGCAGCTGGTCTTCTTATAGCCTCCCAAGTGGTCAGGGAACTGGCAGAATAAGGGGAAGCGACAAGGATGTCGTGGCAAATTCTTACCATAAATTGTAAGCTAGATTTTGTTCACAAAATCTAGCGAGTTCAAAATCCCTATCAAAAGGAAGCGACAGGGATGTCGCGTCAGACTCTTACCATATCGTAAGCGAGATTTTGCAAGCAAAATCTCGCGAGTTCAAAAACACAAGGATGTATTTTTGAACTCCCTTAACTTGTATAAATATACATTTTTTTGTATACTAGGGGCATCTACACTTGGGTGGCAAAATTGAAAGAGAAACTTTTGCGCTTGAAGACAGTCAGAAAACTCATCAAGACAAACCGCATAGAAAGCCAGGAAGAGCTTTTGGGTCTTTTGCAGAAGGAAGGCTTTGAGGTTACCCAGGCCACCCTTTCACGGGATTTGAAACTCCTTAAAGTAGGCAAAGTAAGCGACGGTAGGTCGGGCTATGTCTATATTCTGCCTGATGAAGACGAGCGTAGGGAAAACGAACAGCTTTACATTCAGGACATTCTTCGCGGCTATGTAAGCATAGACTACAGCGGAAACATTGTGGTCATAAAAACATTTGGCGGACATGCAGATGCGGTTTCCAACGCCCTAGACGCCCTAAACTTTGACGAAATTTTGGGAACAGTCGCCGGAGAAAACTGCATTTTTGTATGCCTTAGGGAAGGCGTTACTGGAGAAAACTTTCTTTCAATCCTAAAGGCAAAAATCCCCGAAATCGAAATCTAAATGATTTTACGGGAGAGTACTATAGAACAAACAGCGCACATCTGATATACTCAGAGGCGTTAAAGAAAATCAATATAAAGAGGCACTTATGGCATCTATTTCTTGGAAAAACTTGAACACTCTGGACAGTTTTAAGAAACTCAAGGAAGCGAAGAAACCCGTTTCAATTGCAAAGGCTCTTAGCGGAGCGTCCGGTGCAAAACGCGTTACCGACTTTTCCATTCCCATGGGTCGGGACAATGACGGACTTTTTTATAACTATGCGGCAAAGCAGGTAGACAAGAGCATTCTTGCCACATTCAAGGCCCTTACAAAAGAAGCACAGCTTTTGGAAAAATTTGAAGCCCTCTACAACGGCGACATAATAAACACTGGCGAAAAACGCATGGTTCTGCACCACCTTACTCGCGGACAGCTTGGAAATGCAGTAAACGACAACGGTGTAAACAAAAGAACTTTCTACGAGGCTCAGCGCAAGGCCATAAAGGAATTTGCAGACAAGGTTCATTCTGGTGCAATCAGAAACGAAAAGGGACAGGCCTACACGACAGTATGCCAGATTGGAATAGGAGGTTCAGACCTGGGACCAAGGGCTCTGTATCTTGCACTTGAAAACTGGGCAAAGGCAAACAAAAAGTTCAATATGAACGCCCACTTTATTTCAAATGTAGACCCTGATGATGCGGCAGCCGTACTTGACTCTCTGGATGTGGCAAAGACCATTTTTATTTTGGTGTCAAAAAGCGGAACCACTTTGGAAACCCTTACAAACGAATCATTTGTAAAGAACTACATCAAGAAGGAAGGACTTAATCCGTCAAAGCACATGATTGCCGTAACAAGCGAAACAAGTCCTCTTGCAAAAAGCCCAGACTACATGGCGGCATTCTTTATGGACGACTTTATTGGCGGCCGTTATTCTTCAACATCTGCTGTAGGCGGAGCAATCCTCAGCCTTGCATTTACTCCCGAAGTATTTGCAGACATTCTTGCAGGAGCAGCGGCAGAAGACGCAAGGGCTAAGGAAAAGGACATTGCAAAAAATCCTGCCCTTATGGATGCCTTAATTGGAGTATACGAGCGCAATGTTCTTAACATGCCCAGCACAGCAATTCTCCCCTACTCACAGGCGCTTTCAAGATTCCCTGCTCACCTTCAGCAGCTTGACATGGAATCAAACGGAAAGAGCGTAAACCGCTTTGGCAAAAAGATAAGCTATGTAACTGGTCCCGTAATTTTTGGCGAACCCGGAACAAACGGTCAGCATTCATTCTATCAGCTTCTGCATCAGGGAACAAATGTTGTGCCTCTTCAGTTCATTGCTTTCCAGAAGAATCAGTGCGGAAAAGATGTTACCATTCAGGGTTCAACTAGCCAGACAAAACTTGCGGCTAATGTAACTGCACAGATTATTGCCTTTGCATGTGGAAAAGAAGACAAGAATCCCAACAAGGCATTCAGCGGAGAAAGGCCTTCAAGCCTCATTTACGCAAAGACACTTAATCCTTCTACACTGGGTGCTCTTCTTGCCCACTACGAAAACAAGGTAATGTTCCAGGGATTTTTGTGGAATGTAAACAGCTTTGATCAGGAAGGCGTTCAGCTTGGAAAGGTTCTTGCAAAGACAGTTCTTTCAGGAAAGATGGATGGAGCACTCAAGGCTTACGCAAGTCTCCTCATAAAATAATTTCTGTCAGCAGAAAAGAAAGGACGGCTGTTTGAAGTGCACCCCAATTATTGGACACTTTAACTAGGCTGATTTTAAGGAC